>Ga0105100_10000191_pt1 | contig 35672 bp, 48 predicted proteins | sample PPLLak12cMay2015_2_FD_87033 | JGI IMG/M metagenome (GOLD analysis project Ga0105100, IMG submission 87033) | Freshwater sediment microbial communities from Prairie Pothole Lake near Jamestown, North Dakota, USA - PPLs Lake P8 Core (1) Depth... | ecosystem: Environmental > Aquatic > Freshwater >... | reverse complement strand
TCGGCGTTTCCGCGGTGCTGGGAATTGAATCGCTCGGGGATTGAGTGCTCGAGCGGCGCGGCGTTCGCCTCGCTGGTCGGGCAGGCGAACGCCACCTCGGCGGCGCGGTTGAAGAGCACGATCTTCTGCGACTCGTCGACGGTGATGATCGCGTCCATCGCCGAGTCGACGATGGCGGCGAGGCGCGCCTCGCTCGCCTCCGAGCGGCCCTCGGCGACCAGCACCTCGCGCGCCGCCACCAGCACGCCGGCGCCGATCACCAGCATGTCGGCGAGGATCACCGAGCCGAGCAGCCACGGCGCATCGGTGCCCACGGCGAACGCGACGCCGTTCAGGCCGAGCAGGGCGACGAGCGCCGCGCCGCCGGCGGCGAGCGCGAACGGGTGGCGCAATGCGCTGGGCTTGACCGAAATCAAACGCGGGTTGCGCTCTGCGTCCATAGTTTGCCCATGCACTATCCGGCTTCCGAACTGGTCATCGACCCGGTCCTCATCCGCAGCCACGACGTGAGCGGGCCGCGCTATACCTCGTACCCGACGGCCGATCGCTTCATCGAGGCTTTCGGCGAGACCGAGCTCCGGCAATGGCTCGCCAAGCGCAACATCGGCGGCATCAGCCAGCCTCTTTCGGCCTACGTCCACCTCCCCTTCTGCGACACGGTCTGCTACTACTGCGCGTGCAACAAGGTGGTCACGCGTGACCACAGCAGATCGGCCAAGTATATCAAGTACTTGCAGAAGGAGCTGGCGCTCCTCGCGCCGCTGCTCGGCGCTGACCGCAAGCTCTGCCAGCTGCACTGGGGCGGCGGCACGCCGACCTTCCTCGCGCGCGAGGAGATGCGCGAGCTGATGGCCTCGCTCGACGCCACCTTCGAGCGCTCGGCCGACGCCGAGGTGTCGCTGGAAGTCGACCCGCGCCGCGTCGAGGCGGGCACCATGGAATTCCTCGCCGGCCTGGGCTTCAACCGCGTCTCCATCGGCGTGCAGGACTTCGACGCCGCCGTGCAGCAGGCGGTGCACCGCATCCAGAGCGAGGAAGTCACCCGCCGCGTCATCGAGGAGGCGCGCGCGAGCGGCTTCCGCTCGGTGAACCTCGACCTCATCTACGGCCTGCCCAAGCAGACGCTCGACAGCTTCAACCGCACCCTCGACAAGGTACTCGCGCTCGAGCCCGACCGCATCGCGCTCTACAGCTACGCGCACCTGCCGAAGGCCTTCAAGCCGCAGCGGCGCATCGCCGAGGCCGACCTGCCCTCCGCCGAGGGCAAGCTGCAGATCATGACGCTCGCCATCGGCCGCCTCACGCGCGCCGGCTACCTCTACATCGGCATGGACCATTTCGCCCGCCCCGGCGACGAGCTCGCCGTGGCGCAGAGCCAGGGCCGGCTGCAGCGCAACTTCCAGGGCTACTCGACCCGGCCCGAGAGCGACATGCTCGGCCTCGGCATCTCGGCGATCGGCCGCGTCGGCCCCTGCTACTACCAGAACGCGAAGCGCCTCGACGACTACTACGCGGCGCTCGACGCGGGCCGGCTGCCGGTGGTGCGCGGCATCGAGCTCACGCCCGACGACCTGGTGCGCCGCGCCGTGATCCAGGCGCTGTCCTGCCACTTCCGCGTCTCGATCGAGTCGATCGAGCTCGCCTACCTCGTCGACTTCCGCAAGCACTTCGACGAGGAGCTGAAGGACCTGCGCCGCCTCGCGGCCGAGGGCCTGGTCGAGCTCGCGCCCGACTGGATCGTGGTGACGCCGAAGGGCCGCCTGCTGGTGCGCCGCATCTGCATGGTCTTCGACCGCTACCTGCGCGAGCGCGAGGCGCGCGCGAGCTACTCCAAGGTCATCTGATGGAGCCCGCGCTCCTCGGCGGCATGTTCGCCCTCGGCCTCGCCTCGGGCGTGCACTGCGTCGGCATGTGCGGCGGCATCGTCACCGCGTTCAATGTCGTCGAATTTCGTAGCCGTTCCTCGTTGTTTCTCAGGCAACTGCTGTTCAATGCCGGGCGGATCTCGACCTATGCAGTGGCGGGCGCCGCGGCCGGCTCGGCCGGATGGCTGCTGTCGCTGCAGAACAGCCTGTACCTGTTTGCGAACGTGGTGCTGATCCTCGTGGGCCTGCACCTGGCCGGCTTCGGGGCGCTGCTGCGCCTCGAGCGCCTCGGCGGGGCGCTGTGGCGGCGCCTGCAGCCGCTCGCCGCGCGCGCCGCGGCGAAGGGCAATCCGTACTTCGCCGGGCTGCTGTGGGGCTGGCTTCCGTGCGGGCTGGTGTATGCCGCCCTTGCCATCTCGGTTTCCGGCGGAAATGCATTTTCCGGCAGCGCCGCCATGCTCGCCTTCGGCCTGGGCACGCTGCCCTGGCTGCTCGCCGCCGGCGCGGCCGCCGCGCAGCTGCGCCGCTGGATGAGCTTCCCTGCGGTGCGCCTTGCCGTGGGCGGCGGGGTCATGGCCTTCGGCCTGCACGGCTTGCTCTAGGAGAAACCCATGCGATCTGCCCTGACGATCATCCGCGACGAGCACCGCATCATCTCGGCCGTGCTCCACGCGCTGAAGGACCTCGCCCGCGCGGCGCAGGATCCCGGCGCCAGGCCCGCCTTCGCCGCCCTGCGCGCAATGGTGCGCTACATCGACGAGTTCCCGGAGAAGCTGCACCACCCGAAGGAGAACGACCTGCTGGCGCGGCTCGTCGTGTGCGCCCCCGAGGCGCGGCCTCTCGCGGACGGCCTGCGCCAGGAGCACGCGGAAGGCGCGCACCTGGTGCGAGAGCTCGAGCGCGCGCTGCTGTTCTTCGAGGACGGCGCGAACGCAGGCGAATTCCTGGCCGCGGTGAACGCCTACGCGGAGTTCCACTGGCAGCACATGCGCAAGGAGGAGCAGGAGCTGCTGCCGCTCGCCGAGCGCGTCCTCGGGCCGACGGACTGGCTCGCCCTCGACGCCGCCTTCGAGGCGAACCCGGACTTCGAGAAGCAGTTCACCCGCATCGTCAACCTCGCGCCCGAGCCCGTGGGGCTGGGCGCCAGGTCTTGAAGTTGACTTACGTCCTGAAGCGGTTGCGCGGGTCGAAGCGCGACGCTTCGCGCAGCTCCTCGAAGAGCTTCTTTTCCCGCTCGGTGAGCGTCGCCGGCACGACGATGTTGAGCACGGCGTAGAGATCGCCCGCGCCGCCGCCCGGCCGGGGCAGGCCCTTGCCGGCGAGGCGCAGCTTCTGCCCGCCCTTCGAGCCCGGCGGCACCTTCATCGATACCCCGCCCTCGAGGGTGGGCACGTCCACCTGCGCGCCGAGCGCCGCTTCCCACGGCGCGAGGGGCACCTCGATCTCCAGGTCGTGGCCGCTGGCGCGATACAGCGGATGCGGCTCGAGCGCGATCTGCAGGTAGAGGTCGCCCGGCGGGCCGCCGTTCGTGCCCGGGCCGCCCTTGCCGCGCAGCCGCAGCCGCTGCCCGTCGGTCGCGCCGCGCGGGATGCGCGCGCGCAGCTCGTGGCCGTCGAGCTGGAAGGCGCGCTCGGTGCCGCGGAAGGCCTCTTCCAGGCCGATGCGCACCGTGACCTCGTAGTCCTCGCCGGGAATGGGGATGTTGCGGCCGAAGCCGCCGCGGCGCCCGGCGGCGCGGCCGAAGATGCCCATCGACTCGAAGAGGTCCGAAAGATCGACATCGCGCAGGTCCTCGGCGCGCCCGGCGCCGAAGCGGTCGAACCAGTCCGGCGGCGGGCGGAAGTCCTGGCCGGGGCGAAAGCTCCCCAGGCTGTCGTAGGCGGCGCGCTTTTCCTTGTCGCGCAGCGTCTCGTAGGCTTCCCCGACCTCCTGGAAGCGCTCCTTGGCGTTCGCTTCCTTGGAGACGTCGGGGTGGTACTTGCGGGCGAGCTTGCGGTAGGCCTTCTTGATCTCCTCGTCGCTCGCCCCGCGCGCCACCCCGAGGATCTTGTAGTAGTCCTTATATTTCACGGGGAACCATATAAGGCCGCCCGCGGGGCCGTACAAGCTCTCCCTTCAACACCTTCTCAGCTGCAATGGGGGCAGCGCCGTGCCAGGGGGTCCGTCCGGAGGCGGCGGAACGGGATGTCGGCGCCGCAGGTGTCGCACACGCCGTAGTCGGCGCTGCGCAGCCGCCCGAGGGCGCTGTCGAGCGCCGGGCCCATCAGGTTCGAGCGGATTTCGCGTTCGAGCGACTCGCGCTGCTCCAGCGTGAAGTAGTGGTAGTGCATGGCTCCTCAGCGGATGACGACGATGGGGATCTTCGAATGGGCCAGGACCCTCGTGGTTTCGCTACCGAGGATCAGGCCGCCCAGCCCGCCGCGGCCGTGGGAGGCCATGGCGATGGCGTCGCATTTCTGGCTGCGCGCGGCGCGCAGGATTCCCTTGAAGGGCTGCGAATCGGTGAGAAACAGGCTCTTGCAGCGTACCCCGGCGGCCCGGGCCTCGGCCTCGGCCGCGGCGAGCGCCTTGCCGGCCTGCTTCTCGGTGATGCGGCGGTACTCCTGCGGCTCTACGGGCGGGATGTACATCGCCCCCTCGCCGTACATCGGCGGCATGTAGGGTGGGATCACGTAAACCGCGCTCACCCGGGCGCCGAGCGCCTTGGCGAGCCGCACGCCGGCCCGGGCGCCCTTCATGGCGAGGGCCGAGCCATCGATGGGAAGCAGGATGTGCTTGAACATTGGATATCTCCCTGGGCTTAGGTTAGGGTGAGGGGGTGCAAGCGGGTTGAGCTAGGTCAAGAGTACTGCGCCGGCCCGCCGTAGAGTCAAGCTCATGCGAACGATCAGCTCGCCCCCCGAGCTCTACGCCCACGCCATCGCCCTGGAGCGCGAGGCGGCCGGGCGCTACGCCGAGTTCGCCCGGCGCATGGACGACCTGGGCAACGCGGCGGCGGCCGAGGTCTTCACCACGCTGGCGCGGCTCGAGGAGGAGCACCTGCAGACGCTGCTCGAGCGCACGCGGGGCGTGGCAATCCCGGACTACCTGGACGAGCAGTACGCCTGGCTCGACGCCGGCGCCCCCGAGACCACGGCGCGCGAGCTGGTCTTCCGGCTGCTCACCGCGCACCAGGCGCTCGAGATCGCGCTGCGCGCCGAGCGGCGCGCCCAGACGTTCTTCGAGAAGGTGATGCTCACGGCCGACGACCCGGCGCTGCGCGCGCTGGCGCGCGAGATGGCGGCGGAGGAGGGCGAGCACATCCAGGTGGTCGAGCAGCTGCTCGAGCATACGCGCCAGCCCGGCCTCGATTCGCAGGTGATCTTCGGGAGGTAACTCTGCCTTTAGGGAGTCATACAAGTATGTACACACACATCCTCATCCCCACCGACGGCTCGGCCATCGCCGACAAGGCGGTCGACGCCGGCATCGAGTTCGCCCGCGAGGCGAAGGCGCAGGTGACGCTGTTCACCGCGGTGCCGGAATACCAGGTCCCCACCGAGGGCGAGCTGATGTCGAGCCGCGCCCCGTCGCTCGCCACGCACGAGCAGCTCTCGAGGCGCAAGGCGGAAGCGATCCTCGGGCCGGCGGCGTCGCGCGCGCGCGCCGCGGGCGTCGCCTGCGACACCGACTTCGCGCTGGACAACCGCCCCTACCACGCGATCATCGACGCGGCGAAGCGCCACGGCTGCGACGCCATCTTCATGTCGACGCACGCCCGCCAGGGGTTCGCCAGGCTCTGGTACGGCAGCGAGACCGCGGAGGTGCTCCAGCACACCGACATCCCGACGCTGGTGTACCGCTAGGAAGAAAGCAGGCGCACCAGCCCTAGGACGCGAGCGTCCGGACCAACCAAAATGCCGCCAGCGCGAGCGGCAGGATGATGGCGAAGAACGCCACCTGGCGGTTCTCGAAGCGCGCGCCGCGCCTCCTCTCGATCCAGTCGAGCAGCCCGTCGGCGCCGAAGTACAGCCCGATCGCTACGAGCGTGAACCAGACGAGGTCCATGCCGAGCGCCAGACGATGACGATGAAGAGCAGGCCGCCCGCGACCGCGGCGAGGCCGCCCAGGCCCATGAGGCCCATCGCGGCCACCTGCTCGAAGCCGCGCAGCACCTGGTCGGCGCCGGCCACCTTGCGCTGCACGCCGTAGCCGCCCGACCACACCAGCCCGAGCACGTGCGCGAGCTGCCCGGCGCCGTAGAGCCAGGGCTGCAGCGTCGCGAGCCGCGCGTTCGGCTGCGCATAGCCCAGGCGCGGCAGCAGGTGATAGGCGAGGCCCATGAAGGCGAGCGTCACGCCGACGATGCTGCCGTGGTAGTGCGCGGGGATCTTGACGTTGTTGCCGCTGATCGCCACCCCGATCAGCCCGCCCGCGGCGAAGAGGACCAGCGACCACGCCAGCGCGGCGCGTAACGGTCTCTGCGCAGGTATGGATGCAGGGGCGCGCCACAGCGCATAAACCACACACAGGAGGAAAGGCACGATGGCCAATCCCCCGCCGATGCGCATCAGCCAGGTCTGCAGCCGGTAGTGCTCGACCGAGACGATGTCGTAGGCGAGGTAGATCACCGGCGTGGCGAACACCGACACGAGGCCGATGGCGAAGAGCAGGATGGCGATGCGCGGCGAGAGCGGGGCGCGCGCGCCGCTCGCCTGCGCGAGCCACAGCCAGGCGGCGAACATGAGCAGCGTCCAGGTGAACTGCAGCACGTGCCCGCCGCCCCAGAACAGCACCTCGAAGTACGCCTTGCCGTCGAGCCGGGCGGGGAGCTCGATCCAGGACCAGGCGAAGGCGATGAGCGCCACCGCGGCCGACACCGCCGCGGCATTCAGCCCGAAGCGCAGCGCGCCCGAGCCGTCGGGACGCGTGCCCACGCGCGGCGCCGCCGCCATCGCGCGCACGACCAGGACGGCGCAGCCGGCGGCGAAGACAAGCAGGCCGGCGAGGAACACCGGGCCGTCGAGCACCGGCACGTAGTTGCTCATCACCGGCGGCGCCGCGTCGACGAACGGCGCGACGCACATGACCAGCGTGCCGGCCGCAGCGGCGGCGAGCCCGGCCCACCCGAGCCCGAGCAGGCGCGGCGTGCCGTGCAGGCTCCAGAGCAGCCCCGCGAAGGCGCTGAACCACACCAGCACCGAGAGATCGACGTGCACGACCAGCGCCACGCGGAAGAAGTCCGCCACCGGCAGCAGGTCCTTCACGTACGGCGCGCGCGCAAGCACGAGCAGGATCGAGAAGAGCCCCGAGCCCACCAGCGAGGCCACCGCGAGCGCGAGCCAGCCCACCGCCAGCCGGCGGCGCGCGTCGGCCGGCACGGCAAGCTCGTAGCTCGCCGGCGCGGCGGCGAGCCCTTCAGCGGAGAGCGAACGAGTATTCATGTCCCGATCCCGAATATCGCACGCTGGGGCGAAGGCGCGGCATGCGGGCGCGCGACCACCGCTCCCCGGCGAGATCCATGCCGAGGCGGTAGGCGCATTCGCCCTCGCAGCCCACCGCGCGCACGCGCTTCGCGCCGTTGCGCAGCGCGTACTCGATGAAGGAGGGCGGCAGTTGGGCGAGGCAGCGCAACGCTATGCCGTCCCGCCCCGATCTTTCACAGCTGAACACCACTTCGTTTGCCGGCAGCACCGCTTGCAGGCGCTTGCGCAGGTCGTGGACGGTGAAGTCCGGCAGATCGATGCCGGACACGAGCTCCTGCGCGCTGCGGAAAGGCGTCGAGGACGGGCAGGCCCCGGCGCAGATGCCGCACGCGGCGCAGCGCTCGGCGAGCACCACCGCCTTTTCCTCGAGGAGGATCGCGTTGTAAGGGCAATCGGCGACGCAGCGCCCGCAGCCGTTGCAGTTGGCGGGATCGACGATGGCAGGAAGGAGCTTTTCCTTCGGCGCAAGGTAGGGAAGGGCGACGAGCAGCAGGGTGGTGCCAAGGAGCGCGGTCCACAGCAGCGCCGGCGAAGTCGCGTACATGAGCGGGTGCGCGAAGAGCAGGAACCAGTCGATCGCGACGCTGGCGGCGGCCTCGGCGGGCTCGGAGGCGGCCGGCCAGGCGAGCGCCAGCACGAGGAGCGAGCCGACGGTCGCGGCGGCGAGCGCGCGCGGCGCCGCGGTGCGCGGCCGCCCGAGGCGCTGCACGTGGATCCACATGCCGGCGAGCAGCGCGAGGGGCAGCCCGATGTGCAGGAAGACGAAGAACGAGAACAGGCGGTCCGACACCTGCGCGCCGAGCGGCGCGAGCTGCAGCGACTCGAGCGTGGCGAGGAACGAGAACTGCGCGCGCGCATCCCACACCAGCCAGTAGCCGGCGATGCCCGAGGCGTAGAGCAGCCACACCAGCGGCACGCCCGAGATCCACGAGAAGGCGCGAAAGCCGCGAAAGCGCCCGTTCCACATCTCCTTCACCACGTGGGCGACGGTGACGGCCACGAACGCGTCGGCCGCATAGCGGTGCATGCTCCTCAGCACGCCGCCGAACCACCACTCAAGCTCGCCGATCGACGCGTAAGCGCCGCCGACCGACGTATCGAAGCGGATGTAGAGATAGATGCCGCTCGCGGCGAGCACCCAGAACAGCAGGTAGCCGAGCGCGCCGAGATGGTTCTTAAGTGCGGAAAACAAAGCCGCCTTTCGTCGCCACGAAGTCGATGAGCAGCACGCCGCCGGGGGCGAGCTGCACGGTCTCCTCCTTCGTGTAGTTGAAGTCGCCGTTCGCGCGGTCGCGCAGGCGCGCCACCACGCGGTGCCTGCCCGCCGGCACCGGCAGGCGGTGGTAGACCGTGGCGTTGCCGTCGTTCTTCAATCCCGAGGGCGGCACCTCGCGGCGCAGCACCACCTTTCCGTCGACCTCGAGCTCGATCAGCAGCGGGGCGCGCTCGCGCGGGCAATCCTGGGCGGCGCGCATATTCGGCGAGAGCTTCGCCAGCTCCTCGGCGCTGCGGGTGCGACAGGGCTCCTTGCGCTCGGCGGCATGGATGAACGACAGGCGGACCAGCGCCTCGTCCTCGCCGAGGATCGAGAAGCGCGGCTGGGTGGAGAAATAGCCGATCAGCGCCATCAGCGGCACGTAGAGCAGCAATTGCGCGAAGATGCGGGCGAGCTTTTTCATGCGATGACCTGCGCCCGCGGCGCGAGCCGGAACACATCGGAGAAGCAATCGTCCTGCGCCAGCCCGCGCGCGCGGAAGGCGGGATAGGCCGCCTCCACCATCGCCGCGGAGCCGCAGGCGTAGACCTGGTAGGGCCCGAGGTCGGCAAGGTCGGCGAGGATCGCCTCGTGCACGAGCCCGGTGCGCCCCTGCCAGCGATCCTCGGGCGCCGGCTCGGAGAGCACCGGCACGAAGGTGAAGTTCTCGTGCGCCTTCTGCCACTCGCGCGGCAGCCCGGCGAGGTACAGGTCCTTGAGGCTCTTCGCGCCCCAGTAGAGCAGCATGCGCCGCTTCATGCCGCGGCTGAAGGCGTACTCGAGCATGCTCTTCACCGGCGCGAAGCCGGTCGAGCCGGCGACGAAGATGATCGGCTTCTCCGAGTCCTCGCGCAGGAAGAACGAGCCGAGCGGCCCCTCGAAGCGCACGCGCTCGCCGGGGCGCATGGCGCCGAACACCTGGCCGGTGAAGCGCCCGCCCTCGATGCGCCGGATGTGCAGCTCGACGCGGTCGCTCACCTGCGGCGCGGTGGCGAAGGAGAAGCTCCGCTTCGCGCCGTCCTCGAGGAGCACGTTGATGTACTGGCCGGCGTAGAAGGCGATCGGTTCCTTGCCCTCGAGCTTCAGCACGACGCGCATCACGTCGGGCGCGAGCCGGTCCATGGATTCGACCGTCGCGCTCCACACGCGCGCCGGGATGTCGCCCGGCGTGCGCGTGGGCTGGTATTCGATCTCCACGTCGCCGAGCGCAGTGGCGGTGCAGGTCAGCACCTTGCCCGCGGCGCGCTCCGCATCGGGAAGCGCGTCGCGCTGGTAGGCGCCGTAGTCGACCGCGCCATAGGCGAGCGTCGCCTTGCACTTGCCGCAGCCGCCGTTCCTGCACTCGTAGGGCAGGGCGAGGCCCTCGCGCAGCCCCGCGTCGAGCAAGGTCTCGCCCGGGCGCATCGCGACGATGCGGTTGTCGGGCCGCGCCAGCATGAAGTGCCCGGCCTCCTTCTTCTTCGGCGGCAGCCAGGGCAGGACGACGAGCAGCGCGGTGGCCCCGGCGACCAGCAGCCAGACTTCGCCCGGGGTCCAGCGGTACAGCAGCGCGTACACCGGCAGGTAGAACCAGTCGAAGTCGATCTCCGCCATGCCGCCGGCGAGGTCGGCGCGCGCCTGCGAGAGCGCGGGCGCGACGAGCGAGAGCACGACCAGCGCCACCGTGAGCGTCGCCGCGATCGGCAAGGGCGGCGCCGTGCGCGCCTGCGGCACGCGCTGCGTGTGCACCCACAGCACCGCGAGCACCGCGAGCGGTATGCCGATGTGGACGAACGAGAGCAGCGAGAAGAGCCGGTCGTTCACGTTCTCGGTAAAGATGAAGTTGCGCACCAGCGTGCCGTTGAAGAGCGGCAGCCAGTCCAGCCACTCGGCGGTGGCGACCACGGTGAACTGCGCGAGGCGGTCCCACGGCAGCATGTAGCCGTTGATGCCGGAGGCGTACACGAGCCAGAGCACCGCCATGCCGCTCACCCAGGAGAACCAGCGGAAGCCGCGGTAGCGGTCGAAGCTCCAGTGCCGCGCCATGTGCAGGAGCATGATCAGCACCACGCCGTCGGAGGCGTAGCGGTGCACCGAGCGCAGCACGCCGCCGGCCCAGGGCTGGGCGTGCGTGAGGGCCTGCACCGAGTCGTAGGCGCCGCCGACGCTGGTCTCGAAGAACGCGTAGAGGTAAAGCCCGCTCGCCACCACCAGCCACATCAGGTAGTAGGCGATCGGGCCGAGGTAGTAGAGCGGGTTGAGGCGATCGCCGAAGGCGAGGTTGAACAGCGCCTCGACCTTCAGGAAGCACCATTGCAGCACCGCCTGCATTCGCTTCAGCATCAAAGGATGCTAGGACGGCCCACCTCGCGCCGATTTGATATGTATCAACGGTGCTGGCTCGTCATCGTCATCGTCCGGTAGCGCGTTGATGGAAGTGATTCGGCGCGCACTTGCGCCGGACGTATCCCAAAGGATACAATGCGCCAACTTGAAGTTAGGCAGACGCAGCGCTATGCAAGATGGTTCGGAAAGCTCCGAGATCGCCACGCGCGGGCACGTATCGACGCGCGGATCCGGCGGCTATCTCTCGGCAATCCGGGCGATGTCAAGCCGGTGGGCGAAGGCGTGTCCGAGCTGAGAATCGACTATGGACCGGGATATCGCGTGTACTTCATTCAGCAGGGCGATAGATTGGTGATCTTGCTCGCCGGAGGCGACAAGCGGACGCAAGAACGGGATATCCGGGCGGCGATTGAACTGGCGCGAGCGCTATAGGAGACGGGAATGGCAAGGACTAGGACCCGCAAGTGGGACCCGGCGGAGCACCTGAAAAGCGATGCGGACATCGCCGCTTACCTCGAAGCGGCTTTGGCGGAGGCGGACCCGGCACTGATCGCTGCCGCGCTTGGGGACATCGCCCGCGCTAAGGGAATGGGCGAGCTTGCGCGTGAAACGGGTCTCGGGCGCGAAAGCCTTTACAAGGCGCTGTCCGCGCACGGAAACCCCGAGTTTTCCACCGTGCTTAAGGTGGTAAAGGCCTTAGGCTTGCGGCTGCACGCCGGTCCCGCCCGCTGAACGCTAGGCCCGGCGCCGGCGCCACTCGATGAAGAGGCTCGCCAGCACGGCGAGCACCACGCTCGCGCCCACCAGGAGCTGGATGACGAGCGCGTAGTTGAGCCGGTAGCGGCCCGCGGAAGGGTCGTAGACCGTGCACAAGAGCTTCACCTTCTCCCACGCCGCCTCGAGGTTGCCCTGCTCGACCGGGGCGTTCTGCGCGAGCTGCAAGAGCGGCCCCGTGAAGAGCGGCGCGTCGAACGAGTCGCCATACACCTGACGGTAGATGCGCCCGTTCGCATCGACGATCGTCGCCTGCAGCAGGTGGTCGAAGCCCGCCGCGGTCGCCTCGTAGCGGAAGCCGAGCTCCGCGGCGAGGCGCGCCACGCTGCCGGCATCGGGCGACAGGAACAGCCAGTCGGGCGAGGCGAGGCCGAACTTGCGCGCGAAGTCCTTCATCGCCGCCGGGCTGTCGGCCGGCTGGTTGAAGCCGATGCTCGCGACGCGGAACGTGCCGCGCCCGAGCGTGCGCTCGGCTTCGGCCACCGCCGTGGCGAGGACCTGGGTCGTCGCCGGGCACACCTGGAAGCAGCCGGTATAGATGAAGTGCACCACCAGCGGTTTGCCGCGCAGGTCCGAGAGCCTGACTTCCTTTCCGTCCGAATTCAGAAACCGGTAATCGCCGACCTGCCGGCCGATCGCCGCCTGGCTTTCCTTCAGCGCCGCCTTTTCATCAAAAGCAAGAACACCGAAGGAAAAGACAAAGGCCAGGACGCTAAATAAGCACCGCATCCAGCATCGCTCCGGCGAGCACCGCGCCGAGCTGCACCAGCGAGGCGAGGAAGGCGGCGCGCGCGGTCTCGCGGCCCGGCCGCTGCACGAGCGCCCTGCAACGGAGGAGGAAGAAAGCGCCACCCGCAGCGGCCGAGGCGAGATAGATGATGTTCAATGAGTATACGAATGGGACCAGTGACGCTAAAACGAGCAAGATTGCACTGGCAAAGATGGCGCGCGCGGCGCGCGCATCGCCGACCACGACCGGCAGCATCGGCACGCCCGCAGCCTCGTAGTCGGCACGGCAGGCGATGGCGAGGCTCCAGAAATGCGGCGGCGTCCAGAGGAAGAGCACCACCGCGAGCGCGAGGGCCTCGGGGCCGGGCGCAGCCGAGACGGCCGCCGCGCCTGCCAGCACCGCGAAACTGCCGGCGAGGCCGCCGACGACGATGTTCCACCAGGTGCGCCGCTTGAGCCACACCGTGTACACGACGCCGTAGGTGAAGGCGCCGAGGAAGACGTAGAGCCCGGCCAGGAAGTTCGTGGCGATCGACGCGGCCATCACCGCGCCGAGGAGCATGGCGCCGATCAGCCACAGCCATGCCGGGCCGTGCCTGAGCCTGCCGGTGACGAACGGGCGGTTCCTCGTGCGGCCCATCCGGGCGTCGAGGTCGCGCTCGACGTACTGGTTGAAGGCGCCCGCCGATGCGGAGGCCACGAGGACTGCCAGCACGAGGATGATTTCCTCGAGCAGCCCGGGCTTCCGGCCGCCTTCGATCACCAACCCCGCTGCGGCGGCGAGCGCGATGGCGACGCCGATCCGCAGCTTGAAGAGGTTGAGAATGTCCCTCACGCCGGCGCCTTACTTGAGGGGCCAGACCGTGGCGAGGTACTTCCAGTTGATGAAGTAGTACAGGACGAAGGACACCAGGAACACCATCGCGAGGACGAAGGTTCCCGGCGCGATCATCCCGGCCGAGCCGTGGCCGGTGATGGCCACGCCCACCGGCTGCCCCGCCGCAGCGTGTGCCGGCGCGGGCGCGGCGACGCCGTCGCGGGCGCGCACGTGCTGGAAGCCGGGCGTGGTGATCCGCTTGCCGAGGAACACCGACCACACCGTGATCAGCAGGTACATGCCGCCGCCGACGATGGCGACCAGCCCGGTGATGCCGGCGAGCGCCATCATCAGCCACGCCGCCCCGGGGAACTCGTGCGGGAAGGGGATGCCGGCGAAGCCGATGTCCCAGTGCCGGCGCGGCACGCCCAGCGTCCCGGCCCCCATCAGGAACAGCGACACCGCGCTCATTCCCAGGCCGAAGACGTACGGCTGGTACTTGGCGAGCGTCGGGAACGCGAGCTCGCGCCGGAACAGCACCGGGATGAGGAAGTAGGTGAGGCCCATGAAGGCGAGCGTGGTGCCCACCACCACCGTGGCGTGGAAGTGCCCCGGCACGTAGATGGTGTTGTGGATGATGAGGTTCAGCTGCTCGGTGCCCATCATCACGCCCGAGATGCCGCCGAGGAAGCCGAAGCCGATGAGCGAGATGAACATCGCGGAGAACACCGGGTTGCCCCACGGCGCCTTGCGCAGCCACTCGAACAGGCCCTGCGTGTAGCCTTTCTTGCGCTGCGCCACCTCGATCGCGCCCGGCACCGTCAGCCCGTGCACCATGGAGGCGAGCACGGCGAGGTACATGGCGTAGCTGGTGTTGAAGATCTTCCAGTTCGAGGTGAGGCCCGGGTCGGTGAGCAGGTGGTGCGCGCTCGCGAGCTGCAGGAACAGGATGTAGAGCAGGAACGCGGTGCGGCTCACCTTCTCCGACATCGGCTTGGCGCCGAACACGATCGCCGCGATCGCGTACCACACCGAGACGTGCGCGGCGACGTTGATCTGCTGCGAGGAGTGCCCGAAGGCCCACCACACGGTCTTGTACATGAGCGAGTCGATATAGCTGACCAGCCCCACCGACCAGAGGAAGGTCGGGATCAGGATGATGGCGCCGGCGGCGATGGTGAACACCGCGATGATGGCGGCGGTGATCGCGCCGAAGGTGACGAGCGGCACCGAATTGCGATACGTCCGCTCCGCGCGCGCGACGACCAGCGTGCCGAAGAAGACGAAGCAGGCGACCAGCGCCCCGACGGCGAAGAGGATGAGGCCGAGGTAGAAGGTGGGGTGCGCGCCCATCGGCGCGTACGAGGTGAACATGACGCTGGAATCGCCGCGGAACACCGAGTAGTTGTTGATGAGCGCACCCAGGATCATCAGCCAGAACGCCGCCCAGGCGATGCGCGGCGTCGCGAGGCGCGCCTTCAGCAGCGTCGAGCCGGCGAAGTACAGCACCGCGATCTCGAAGAAGATGACCCAGAAGATCAGCATGTTGATGCCGTGCGCGGTGAGGAACTGGTAGAACATGTCGGGCGGCAGCAGGTGCACCGCCTGCCAGCGCGTGAGCACCACGCCGATCGCGAGCAGGCCGCCGATGAGCAGCGACACCACCGCGGCGACCGCGTTCCAGCGCATCAGCTTCTCGGCGGGCTCGTGGAACACCAGCCCGCTTGCCGGGCAGGTGCGGAACATCCGGTTGACGGCCATTCGTGCTCTCCCTTGCTTATTTCACGACGTACAGGCGGCTCGCCATCGTGTGATGGTTGATGCCGCAGTACTCGTTGCAGATGATCGCGTAGGTGCCCGGGCTGGTCGGCGTCACGGTGACCACGTGCTCGTACCCGGGGTGGACCTGGATGTTGATGTTCTCGGGCTGCAGCGAGAAGCCGTGCAGCCAGTCCATCGACATGAGGTGGATGCGGTAGGACTTGCCCGACTCGAGCTCGAGCATCGGGTACCAGCGCCAGAGCTGCGCGATCAGGTACACGTCGCTGCCCGCCGGCGGGCGCACCACCGGGATCTTCAGGTCGCCGCCTTCCTCGCGTACCTTGTGCTTGGCGATCATCTCCTCGGTCTTGCGGGCGAAGTCCTCGGGCTTGGCGCGGTAGGCCTCGTTGGCGAGGTTCTGCTGCCCGTAGATGTGCCAGTAGGGCATCATGAAGAACATGATCAGGCACCAGACGAGCGCGATGACGATCCAGAGCAGCTCGGTGCGCTCGAGCGGCTCCTTCCACCAGGCGCGCTCGGAGGTATATGAGATGGTCATGGCGGGCCCTTACTTGGCGATCGGCAGGGAAACGATCTCCATCACGCCCCAGACGATGTAGAGCACCGTGGGCATCGCGATGCCGAGGAAAAGGAGCAGGAACGGGTTGTCGAGAAGCATCTGCATCGCCGGGACCGGCTCCTCGGGTACTTCTTCGTCGCTAAAGTGCTCGCTCATGTCCGCCCCTCGTGTTGGTTGAACGGCGCAAGTAGATCAGCGGGAAGGGGGTGATGAATTTGATATCTATCAAGCTTTCGCGCGCGCGTCCCGGCAACATCGCAGACCATGACCGATAGGAACCGGCGTGCCGTGGGGGCCTGGCTGCTCGTCTGCGCGGCCTTCGTCTTCGCCATCGTGGTGGTGGGGGGCGTGACGCGCCTGACCCGCTCGGGCCTGTCGATCGTGGAGTGGCAGCCCCTCGTCGGGGCGCTCCCGCCGCTGTCGGACGCCGACTGGCAGGCGCTCTTCGCCAAGTACCGCGAAAACCCGGAGTACAAGCTGGTGAACTTCGGCATGAGCCTCGAGGGCTTCAAGCGCATCTTCTGGTGGGAGTACGCCCACCGGCTGCTCGGGCGCCTCATCGGCGTCGTCTTTCTCGTGCCCTTCCTCTACTTCTATTTCCGGAAAAAACTTGAAAACGCCCTGGCCTGGAAGCTCCTCGGCGTGTTCCTGCTCGGCGGCGCGCAGGGTGCGCTCGGCTGGTACATGGTGAAGAGCGGCCTGGTCGACGACCCGCGCGTCAGCCACTTCCGCCTCACCGCGCACCTGGGCCTCGCCCTCGCCATCTTCAGCGCCCAGCTCTGGCTTGCGCTCGATCTTCTGTGTTCGAAAAGGCCATCTTCTTCGAGAAGCCTTTACTCGCTGCCGCTGCTCGTGTTCCTCATGGCGCTCTCCGGCGGCATGGTGGCGGGGCTGCGCGCCGGCGCCGCCTACCAGACCTTCCCGCTGATGAACGGGCACGTGGTGCCGCCCGAGATCCTGATGCTCGAGCCCTGGTGGCGGAACTTCGCCTACAACATGGCGACGGTGCAGTTCGTGCATCGCGGCTTCTTCTGGGTGCTCGCGGTGCTGATACCGATCGCCTGGTGGCGCATGCGCGCTTCGGCCGCGGCGCACTTCCTGCTCGCCGCCTTCGTCCTGCAGGCGGCGCTCGGCATCTCGACGCTGCTCGCCGGCGTGCCGGTGGCGCTCGCCGCCGCGCACCAGGCGGGCGCCGTCCTCCTTCTCGCGGCGGCGCTATGGACCGCGCACCGGCACCCGCGCTGCGCAAGCTGACCGCGGCGAGCCTCGCGCTCGTCCTGGTCGTGGTCCTCGCCAGCGCGGCCATCCGCTTGTTCAATCTGGAGTTGGGAACCCTGCTGCCGGTGGTGCGCGGGGTGCACCGCGTCTCGGCTTCGGCCGCGGCGCTCTCCATCCTCGCCGTGGGCTGGCTCGCCTGGCGCGGCGGCCGCCGCCCGCTCGCCGCCGCGGTGGTTCTTCTCATGATTGGACTGTCCGTACTGGGTGCGGCGACCGGCACCACGCCGCCGCCGGCGGCGCAGGCGGGCAACCTGCTCGGCGGGCTGGCGCTCGCGGCGATGCTCGCCTGGCTGCTTTCCTGGCACCCATCCTCGGGAAGAACGCAGATCTTCATCGCTCTTCTCGCGCTCCAGGCACTCCTGGGAGCATGGCTGGCGATCTTCGCGGAGGAGCTGTGGTCGCTGCCGCTCATCGCGCATGCGACGCTCGGCCTCGCGTTGGCCGCCGCCTTTGCAGTCTTTGCCTTGCAGGCAAAGCTATTCATCCAGATTCTGCTTGCCGCCGCCGTTCCCCTGACCGGGATCGCGGCGGCGCTGCTCGCGCAACCGCTCGCGGCGAGCCTCGCGCATGCGGCGGCGGTGGCGTTGCTCATCGCCGCGGCGGCATGGGCGCACGCTCGCTTCGCTTGACCCACATCAAGTACGCCCGCGCAGCGCCTTGCGATGGTGGAGCATGACCGCAATCCGCAATTCCCTGAGCGCGCATCACGATGTCATGGAGGCGCTCGTCGCCGAGGCGCTTGCCGCGGCGCGCGCGCGGCGCTGGCCCGACTACCGCCTGCGCTTCGCCGAGCTGCGCCGCGCGCTCATCGAGCACATGACCTACGAGGACGAGGAGCTGTTCCCGGCGCTCGCGCGCGAGGTGGGCGAGGCCGGGCTCGCGCCGCTGCGCGAGCAGCACGAGCGTCTGCAGCAGCACTTCGAGACGCTCGCCTCCGCCGCCGCGGAGCACGACCCCGAGGGCTGCGTCGCCGAGATGGAGGCGCTCGCCGCCCTGCTGCGCGCCCATCACGCCGCCGAGAATGCTCTCGACCCGGGCTACGCGAGCCATGCCATCGTCACCCAGACTGCCCGGCGCGCGCCGATGGACCTGCGCGGGCTGCAGCCGCCCGAGCCGATCGTGCGCATCTTTCAGGCGCTCGAGCTCGCCCCGCACGAGCCGCTGTGCGTCATCCTGCCGCACGAGCCGGTGCCGCTCTACGGCCTGCTGCGCGAGCGCGGCTTTTCCTACAGCGGATCGCCCAGGCCCGACGGGGGCTTCGAAGTCCTCATCGAGCCGGTCTAGAATCCGGGATTGACCTCAGGAGACTGTTGCAATGAAAGCCATGACTGCCGCACTTGCGGTGGCCGCCGTCGCCGTCGCGCTGCCCGCCCGCGCCGACGAGGCGCTCGCCAAGAAGCACAACTGCCTCGCCTGCCACACCGTCGACAAGAAGCTGGTCGGCCCGGCGTACAAGGAGATCGCCAAGAAGTACAAGGGGCAGAACGTCGCCGCCAAGCTCGAGCAGAAGGTGAAGAAGGGCGGGCAGGGCGTCTGGGGCCCGGTCCCCATGCCGCCCAACGCGGCGGTGCCTGACGCCGACATCAAGAAGCTGGTCGACTGGGTCCTGAAGCTGGGCTGAGCCCCGGGAAAAGGGGTCAGGACCCGAAAAAGGGGTCAGGACCCTTTTCCGCTAGCGCAAGCGTTAGAAAAGGGTCCTGACCCCTTTTTCGGAGACGGTCCTGACCCCTTTTCCGCTGTTCGCGCTGGGTTTCCGGCCCCTCTACCTGCTCGCCGGCGGCTACGCCGCCCTGAGCGTCGCGGCCTGGGCACTGCAGTACGCCGGCTGGGTTCCCGGCGGCGACGTGCTGTGGCACGCCCACGAGATGCTGTTCGGCTATGCCTTCGCGGTGATCGCCGGGTTCCTGCTCACCGCGGTGCGCGTCTGGACCGGGCGGCCGACGCCGACCGGGCTGCCGCTCGCGGGAATCGCGCTGCTTTGGGTTCTTTCAAGAAGCATCGCTTTCTTCTCGCTTCCCGCTGCTGCGGTGATGGACATGCTGTTCGCACTCGCCGTCGCCTGGGGCATCGGCGTGCCGCTCATCGCGAGCGGCAACCGGCGCAACTGGTTCTTCATCGCCCTGGTGCTCGCGCTCGGCGCCGCGAGCCTCGCCTTCCAGGCCTGGCCGCAGCTCGGCGTCGCGATCGGCCTCGACGTGGTGCTCTTCGTCATGGCGGTGATGGGCGGGCGCGTCATCCCCGCGTTCACCAACAGCGGCATTCCCGGCGGCGCCGGCGCGCGGCGCCAGCCGCTGCTCGAGAAAGCGGCGCTGGGCGCGATCTTGCTGCTCCTGGCTTTCGACGTATTTTCCATTCACGTCGGGATATTGGCGCTCGCCGCCGGGGCCCTGCATGCAGCCAGGCTCTCGCTCTGGGCGCCGCTCAAGACGCGCGGCAGGCCGATCCTGTGGATCCTGCACGCCTCGTACGCCTGGATCGTGGTGCACCTCGCGCTGCGCGGGCTCGCCGCGTTCGAGATCGTGCCCGCGGTGGTGGCCACCCACGCGCTTACCGTCGGCGCGATCGGCGGCCTGACGCTCGGCATGATGACGCGCACCGCGCGCGGCCATACCGCACGGCCACTCACCGTCGGCGGCGCGGAGCTCGCGGCCTATGTCCTCGTGCAAGCCGCTGCCGTGGCGCGCTCGCTGCTCCCGCTCGCATTCCCCAACGCCTACGGCGCAATGGTCGCGCTCTCGGCGCTGCTGTGGTTCGCCGCGTTCGCGCTGTTCACCGCGGTGTACATTCCCATCCTTACCCGTCCGCGCCTGGACGGGCAGCCGGGGTAGCGATGTTCAAGAGAATCGACCATATAGAGCTCCTTACCGCGCAGCCGCAGCGCGCCATCGACTTCTACACGCAGGTGCTCGGCTTCCGCGTGCGCGAGCGCATGCGCATTCCAGAGACGCCCGCCGGGCCGCTCGAGCTCGTCTATCTGGAGCTCGGTGGCACGACGGTCGAGGTCATGTGTTATCCCGAGAAGCAGGTGCCGCGCCGGGAAGAGCAGGTGCGTCTGGGCTGGCAATGCCTGGCCCTCGAGGTCGAGGACATGGACAAGGCGCTCGCCCTGCTCAAGTCGCGCGGCGTCGAGCCGACCTGGGGGCCGGTGAAGCGGCCGACCTATGCCCGCGCCGAGATCCGCGACCCCGATGGCAATGCCATCGAGCTGCGGCAGTGGATGCGGCCGCAGCCCTAGCAGAGCGCCGCGCCTATTCCTCGCACGGCCACGGCGCCGGCGCCTTGAGCCCCGGCGGCAGCACCGTCTTCGCGTCGCCGCAGGCGACGTCGACCTGCTCCTGCGTCAGTCCCTTCACCGCGGAAAGGTCCGTCGCGGCGAAGCGCGTACCGAAGGTGAAGGCCTGCGTCAGGTCGGCGCCCGCGAGCTTCGCGCCCACGAAGCTGGCGCGCGCGACGTTCGAGAGCCGCAGCGACGCGCCGGTGAGGTCGGCGCGCTCGAAGACCGAGCGGCCGAAGTCCCCCTTGGAGAGGTTGACGCCGCCCAGCATCGCGCCCGTCAGATCGGAGCGGTGGAACTCCGCTTTCTCGAGCGACGCACCGGCGAACCGCGCGCCCGAGAAGTCGGCGCGCACGACGACCGCCTTCTCGAAGCTCGCGCCCTGGAGCCGCGCCTTGCTGAAGGAGGCGTGGTTGATCTCGGCGGCGCGGAACGTCGCCCCGCCGAGGTCGGCCGAGGTGAAATCGACCCCGAGCAGGACCGCGCGGTCGAGGTTCGCGCGCTTCAGGTCCTTGCCTTTCAGCACCAGGCGCGCCTTGGTGCATCCCGACCAGTCGACGCCCGGTCCGGGCCGGTCGCCGCAGCCGCCCCATGCCGGGGCCGCGACCAGGACAAGAAGCGCCAGCACCCCCATTCGCATGGCCCGATCTTAGCAACTGTCAAGCTTTCGCGAAGGGGTCCGAACGGCGCGGGCGCCGCCGCGTCTATGGGATATGCCCGGCAGCGTGCCGGCAACCAAAGAGGGGAACAGTCATGGCTCCGGTCAACCGCATGATCAGACAGGCCGCCGTCGCGCTCGCCGCCGCGCTCGCTTCGCCGGCCCCGCCGCCGGGCTGGAGGAAGCTGTGATCCGCGCCGCCGCCCTCATCGCGGTCGTCTTCGGCGCGGCGACGATCTTCTCGGGCGGCCGCGTGCTGTTCGGGGACGGTGCCGCCGGGGCCGGCGACTACCTTGCCTACATCGTCTGGTTCAACTTCCTCGCCGGGTTCGCCTACGTCGCGGCGGGCATCGGCTTGTGGCGGCGCCGGTCCTGGGCGGCCGGCATGTCGGTGGCCCTGGCGCTGCTGACGGCGCTCTTCTTCGCCGCCCTGGGCGGCCACATCGCCGCCGGCGCCGCCTACGAGATGCGCACCGTGGCGGCAATGGCGCTGCGGACCGTGCTCTGGATCGCGATCGCTTACATTTCGGTCCTGGCATGCCAGGGCGCCGCGAACCGGACATCGGGTCCTTTCTCGCCCACCTGCCGCTCTTCGAGGGGCTGAGCGGCGCCGACCTCGCTCGCCTTGCCGCGGGGACCAGCCGGCGCCGGCTGAAGCGCGGCGAGGTGCTGTTCCGGCAGGGCGAGCCCGCGAGCGGGCTGTACGCCGTCGTGCACGGGCGCGTGGCGCTGACGACCCGCTCGGCGGGGCGCGAGCGCGTCGGCGAGGTCATCGAGGCGGGACGCAGCTTCGGCGAGGCGATCATGTTCCTCGAGAAGCCCTACATCGTCGGCGCGAAGGCCCTCACCGATGCGCTCGTGGTCCACGTCTCCAGGGAAGCGGTGTTCGCCGAGCTCGAGCGCAGCCCCGGCTTCGCGCGGCGCATCATCGCCGCGCTTTCCGCCAAGCTGCATGCGGCAGTGCGCGAGCTCGACCTGTACGCGCTCGGCTCCGGCGGGCAGCGCTTTGCCGCCTGGCTGCTGCGCGCCGCGCCGGCGGCGCAGGACGGCGCGGCCGCGGTGACGCTGCCCGCCTCCAAGCGTGCGGTCGCCTCGCGGCTCAACCTGAGCGCGGAGCATCTGTCGCGCGTGCTGCGCGAGCTGAGCACGGAGGGCCTGATCCGGGTGCACGGGCGAAAGGTCGAGATCCCGGACACCGCGCGCCTCCGCGAGTGGAGCGAGCGGCCGCGCCGGGCGTAGGCGGCTCGCCGCAGGCGCGCAATGCGCTCGACACCGGCAAGGTCAACCTGGTGCTCGTCTGGGTACGGCAGAACGACGAGGCCCATTGAGCAGGCCAGCTACGCGGGAAACGGGGCCTCCGAAACCTGCCACGCGGCGTCGCACCTCTCGAGCGCGTAGTGGTGATGCCGCATGACACCGCGCATGTCGGCGGGCCGGCATGCCTCTCGGCCATAGCTGCACAGGGCGAGGATGCGGCGGTCCGCGAAAGCCTGTACGAGGGCGCTCTCGTAATGCATGAGCCGCTTCCAGGTATCCGGCGTGAGCGAGCCGATGTTGCCCGTCACGTTGCCCGTCGCCCTCAGGCCCTGGAAGCCGCGCGCGAGCGCCTTCTCCTCCTCGTGCAGCCACAAGTCGGTCATCTCCTCGGCGGACATGTCGAGTGCCTTGCCGTACCACGACGCGGCGGGGACGATCGCCAGGCGGCCGTCGCGAAGCGCCGCGTGGGTATCCGGCACCAGTTTCGCCAGCTCGGCTTTGGCCTGGGCTGCGGGCAGCGGGTCGGACGCCACCCAGACGCAGCGCTCGTTGTTGCGCAGGCCGGAGGCGAGGAAGGGCACGACAGTGTCGGCGAGCTGCCGCCGTGTCCAGTAAAAGTGGCAGAGGTGCACGCCGTAAGGAACGGCGTCGATACCCCGGATCCCGCACTGCGTGAGATGCGGAAGGACGTGCGCAGCAGGGACCATGACCCTCCCGTGTCTGAGTTGCGGTGATTCTCGACCCGCGAAGGCGCGCGCCGTTTGATCCCGGTCAAGCGGTGCGACCGGGATTGTGTCGGGCCCGCGCGACGATCAGAACGCCGCGTCGAAGCCGAACAGGAGGTAGTTCTCGCGCGTTCCAGGGCCCAAGACCTGACGAGCTCGATAGTCTCGCGGCCAAGCGAGCGGGTCACCGCCGTGATTGAGGGCGGCCGTAGCGTCCAGCATCCGACAGGCTCATTGCCGACAAGGAAGGCACGCCGCGCGCGGGTCAGTCCTTAGCAGTGGTCAAGGTTTTCCGGGCTTAGTCGCACGAACGGCTTTGCAGATCACTCTATGTCTGCATGGAGAAGCACTTTGATTTGCCTCAACGGCCGTCAATGGCCGACGAGGTACCTTTTGTAGCCTTTGACAGGAGTCGATCATGAAGATCCGTAACTTCCTCACGGCATCCGCCGTCGCCGTCGCGCTCGCCTGGAGCGCTTCTGCGAGCGCCCACTGCGACACCCTCGACGGGCCAGTCGTGGCGGCCGCGCGCAAGGCGCTCGACACCGGTAACCCTAACTTCGTGCTCGTCTGGGTGCAGAAGAACGACGAGGCCGAGATTCGCAACGCTTTCCAGAAAGCGCGTAACGTGCGCAAGGCGGGAGGAGAAGCGAAGGAGCTCGCTGACATGTACTTCTTCGAGACGCTGGTGCGAATACACCGCGCCGGTGAAGGCGCCGCTTACACCGGGCTCAAGCCCGCCGGGATGGTCGAGCCCCCCATAGCTGCGGCAGACAAGGCGATTGAGACCGGCAAGCTCCAGGGTCTCGCCAAGGTCATCTTCGATCGCACCGAGAAAGGCCTGCACGGCCACTTCGACCAGGTGATGGCGAAGAAGAAGTACGACCCCACCGATGTCGAGGCGGGCCGGGCCTATACGAGCGCGTATGTCGAGTTCACGCACTACGCCGAGCGCCTCTATAACGCCGCCGAAACCATGGCGCCCGAGCATGTGCAGAAGACGTCGGCAGCGCCAGCCCACACGCACTGAGGAGACGATGATGAGATTCGAGATCCCCAAGGCCCTTAAGGCGGAGCACGAAGAGCTGCATACGACGCTCGTGCAAGCGACCAAGGTACCCGGCGCGGTCGGCGACGCCGCACGCGAGGTGGCGCGGCTGCTCCATCCGCACTTCGTAGCCGAAGAGGGGTTCGCTTTGCCGCCGCTGGGGCTGCTTTCGGCCCTCGCGGACGGTGGAGTGAGGCCCGAGATGGCGGAAGTGCTGGCGATGACCCGGCGCCTGAAGGCCGAGTTGCCGAAGATGCTCGCCGAGCACAAGCAGATCGTGGGCGCGCTCGAAAAGCTGCGCGCGGCGGCACATACCGTCGGGCGCGCGGAATACGAGCACTTCGCCGACGCTCTGGTGCTCCACGCCCAGACCGAGGAGCAGGTGCTCTATCCGGCGGCGATCGTGATTGGCGAGCTCGTGGCGCGCGGCCTTAGGGAACCCGCACCGTCCCGCTAGCCAGCGGCAGCGTTCGAAACGGGCGAACGTCTTCGGCAGACGAACTTTGCGTGGAGCGCTTCAGAATATGGCTGGCGAAAGGCGAGCGCGTTCTTGACCGGCTGCTCCGGCTTCGGCTACCGCATTGATCCTGGAGATGCGATCTGCGAGGGCGACACGGTCTTCGAGAGCAGCTTCACCAGGTAAGGGGACTGGAAGTCGAAGCTCGACTTGTTGCCGGTCGGCCCGGTCACCGGGTCGATCTCCTCGCCGTCGCGCCCTTGCACGTTGGCCTGCGCGCGCACCGCGAAGGGCGGCGCTTTCGGCAGCGCCAGCTCGTCGTCGCCGGGGATCGCCATCTTCGTCTTCCAGTCCGGCATGCGCATGTTCATGCGCCCGGCGAAGGCCTCGGCCTCGCCGAAGGCATTGAGGCGCGGGTAGGCCACGTGGCAGGTGTTGCAGCTCATCTCGTACTGGCGCGCGAACACCGGCATGGCCGCCGCGGGCGGCAAGGAGCAGGATGCAGGCGAGAAGCGGGCTGTGGCCTGCCATGGGCGCGTCCTCGAATACAGGCTGCCACAACGTTATGACGCGGGTATGTCGCGGCCTTGATGTGCATCAATCTGCCGAGGCGGCGCTTTGGCGCATGCTTTTCATATGACGCGAGAGAAATACCACCCCGCGCTCGTGGCGCTGCACTGGCTGCTCGCCGTGCTCATCCTGTTCGCCTGGGGCGTGGGCGCGCTGTCGCTGGAGGAAATGCCGAACTCGTCGCCCGACAAGATCTCGGCCCTGCGCGTCCACATGGTCACGGGCATCGCCATCCTCGCGCTCATGCTGGTGCGGCTGGCGGTCCGGTTCGCCACGCGCCGGCCGACGGCAGTGAACACCGGCCATCCGCTTCTCGACCGCGCGGCCGTGCTCGCGCACTACGGACTGTATGCGCTGGTGATCCTGATGGCCGCGAGCGGCTTCGCCACCGCGCTCTCCGCCGGGCTGCCCGACATCGTGTTCGGCGGCTCGGGCAAGCCGCTGCCGGAGTCCTTTGCCGCCTATCCGGCGCGCACGGTGCACGGCATCGTCGGCAGCCTCCTCGCCTTCCTGGTCCTCGTGCACGTCATCGCGGCGCTCTGGCACCAGTTCATCCGCCGCGACGGCCTGCTGCGGCGGATGAGCTTCAGGTAAAAAGCACCGTCACGGCTAGCCCGCCTTGCGGGCCGGACGCGAAGCGTACGCGGGCGCGATGCAGCTCGGCGATGCGCAGCACGATCGAAAGGCCCAGGCCGCTCCCGCTCTCGCCCTGCGGCGCGAGGCGATGGAAGCGCTCGCCGAGGCGCGGCAGCTCCGCGGCCGGCACGCCCGGCCCGCTGTCGAGCACTTCGAGCTCGGCCGGCGCGCGCACGGCGACGCGCACGCGCCCCCCGGCGGGGGTATAGCGCACGGCGTTGTCGACCAGGTTGCGCAGCAGGACGGCGATCAGCCCGGGGTAGCCGTCCGTCTCGGCCGCCGGGCCGTCCTCGAGCGCCACGTCGAGGTTCTTCTCCAGCGCGCGCGGCGCGAGCTCCGCGAGCGCGTCGCGCGCCAGGCGGCGCAGGTCGACGCGCTGCGGGGCGCCTTCGACCTGGCCGGACTCCAGGCGCGCCAGGGTCAGCATCTGCTCGATCAGGCGCGCGGCGCGCCCCGCGCCCGCCACCAGCGCGTCGAGCGCCTCGTCGCGCACCGCGTCGCTCGAGGCCCGCCGCGCCACCTGCGCCTGGGTGCTCAGGACCGCGAGCGGCGTGCGCAGCTCGTGCGCGGCGTCGGCCGTGAGCCGGCGCTCCCGCTGCAGCGCTTCCTCGATGCGGCCGAAGAGGCGGTTCAGCTCGGCGACCAGCGGCTCGATCTCCCGCGGCGTACGGCTGTTGTCGAAGGGCGAGAGGTCGGCGACACCGCGCCGCGCGAGCTGCGCGCGCAGCTCGCGCAGGGGCCGCAGGCCGCTGCCGACGCCCAGCCAGATCGCCAGGGCGAGCGCGGGCAGCGCGGCAGCGAGCGGCCACAGCAGCGCATCGCCGAGCGACTCGACGATCTCGTCGCGCGCGTGCCGCGCCTCGGCGCTCGAGAAGTGCTCTTCGAAGAGCTCGCGCGCCTCGTGGCGGACTTCGACATAGGCCGAGATGCCCACGGCGAGCCACGCCAGCGCCGTCAATCCCAGGATGAGCGCCAGCAGCCGCCGGCGCAGGGACGGCCGCGCCACGCTAGCCCGGCTCGCGCGGCATCAGGTAGCCGACGCCGCGGATGGTGCGGATCAGCGCCGGCGCGAGCTTGCGCCGCAGGTGATGGATGTGCACGTCGATGGCGTTGCTCTCGACTTCCTCGCCCCAGCGGTAGACGCGGCCCTGCAGGTGCTCGCGCGAGAGCACGCGCCCGGCGTTCAGCATCAGCTCGTGCAGCACGTCGAACTCGCGCGCCGGCAGGTCGACCTGGCGCCCCTGCCAGGCCACGGTGCGCGTGCCCGGGTCGAGAATGACGCCGGCCGCAGAGAGCACCGGCGCGGCCTCGCCGTGCGCGCGGCGCACCAGCGCGCGCAGCCGCGCCGCGAGCTCGTCGAACTGGAACGGCTTCACCACGTAGTCGTCGGCGCCGGCATCGAGGCCCTTCACGCGGTCCTCGAGGGCGTCGCGCGCGCTGAGGATCAGCACCGGCGTGCGGTCGCCTGCGCCGCGCAGCTTGCGCAGCAGCTCGAGCCCCTCGAGGCGCGGCAGGCCCAGGTCGAGCACGACCGCCGCATACTCGCCGGCGCCGAGCGCCGTGCCGGCGGCGATGCCGTCGCGCACCCAGTCGGGGGCGAACCCTGCCTGCTCGAGGCCGGCCTGCACGCCGCGCCCGAGCAGCGGATCGTCCTCGACCACCAGGATGCGCATCGCGCTACCGGAAGGCCCCGGCCCAGAAGCCCACCACCGCGACGACGAGCGCGCCCGCCGCGATCCATTGCGGCCGCCGGATCGCCTCCGAGCGCAGGCCATGCTTCAGGCCGCTGACCATGGCGCGCACCAGGTTCTCGCGGTGGATGAGGCTGGAGAGGAGCACGGCGCCGATGTGGACCAGCACGAGGGCGAGCATGGCGCTCGCCGCGCCTTCGTGCAACTCCTCGAGCCAGTGCCCGCCGTAGTCGTTGAAGCTGAGGAAGCCGGCGAGCGCCGTAACCGCGCCCAGGCCGAGCAGCGCCAGCACCGCCCAGCCGCCGGCCGGGTTGTGACCGACATGGCGCTCTGGCCGGAAGGTCATGATCGACCAGAGGTAACGCCGCACGGCGCCCGGCCCGGCGACGAAAGAGGAAAAGCGGGCATACCGGGTGCCGATGAAACCCCAGAGCACGCGGAAGGCGATCAGCCCGGCGAAGGTGTAGCCGAGCGCCACGTGGACGTCGATCCAGCGCTCGGAGTCGGCGGTGAGCCACGCGCCGGCGAACGTCGAGGCGAGGAGCCAGTGGAAAAGGCGCGTGGGCAGGTCCCACACGAGAATGCGCTCAGTCGTCATCGTAATTGCCTTGTTCGGCACCGGCGTGGCACGCGATGCAGTTGGAAGGATTTTTCACAACACCATGTTCCTTGAGGAACCATCGCGTCGCGGTGATGCGCGGCTCGGCGCCCGGCGGCGGTGCGCGCCGTCCCGCGTTGGCGGCGAGGTAGCGGCTGATCTCCTCGTGCGCCCTGGCGTCGAGCGAGGCGTCGCTGCCGAAGTGCCGGTCGAGGCCCGCCATCAGCTGCTGCCAGGATGCCGGCGGAAGAAGGCGCGCCGGATAGGCCACATGGCAGCTTCCGCATTCGCTTCTGTAGTCCGCTGCGGCGGGGAAGGCGGCCATTGCGAGAAGCAATCCGAGCCCGAGCGCCCTCATTTGAGCAGCCAGGCGAGGACGTCCGCCTTCTCCGAGGGCGTGCAGGCGCGCGAGAGCACGTCGTTGCAGTTGCGGCGGAACCACTTCTCGACCTTCGCGGCATCCGCGAAGCGCTCGGCGTTCGCGGCGGGCGCGAGGGGCGCGATCGCCTTGCCGGTCTTCGCGTGCTTGCCTTGGCCGACGGGCGGGTTGCCGTGGCAGCTCGCGCAGCTCCACTCGCCGCCGTGTCGCGCGTTGAAAAACTGCTCCCCGCGGCTGGCGGAGGCACGGAAGCCGGCTTCGGCCCGTCGCGCCTCGGCTTCGTAGCCGGCGAGCAGATCGCCCGGTTGCGCCGCCTGCGCCGCGCCGGACAGCGCGAGCGCCGCGACCATGAACATGCCTTTCATCGCATCCCTCCATGAACGAGTCATGGGAGAGACACTAGGAGCCGGACGTTAGGATTTGATTAAGGCAGGAGGAGAAAGGATGCCGATACCTCTTTCGCCGACGAACGTCCGCAGCGCCGGGTCCTCGATGAACGAGGCGGCCGAGCCCGCGGCGAGGATGCGCTCCGGCGCCTGCGGGCGCGCGATCACGTAGCCCTGCGCATAGTCGATGCCGGCCTCGCGCAGCGCTTCCACGGTGGCGCATTCCTCCGCCCACTCGGCGATGCTCTGCATGCCGAGGTTGCGCGAGAGCTCGGCGATCGCTTCGACGATCGCCAGGTTGGCCGGGTGCGCCTGCACGCCGCGCACGAAGCTGCCGTCGATCTTGAGCGCGTCGGCGGGCAGCTCCTTCAGGTAGGAGAAGGACGTGTAGCCGGCGCCAAAGTCGTCGAGCGCCACCTTGGCGCCGCTTGAGCGCACCCGGTCGATGAAGCGCCGCGTGTTGGCGAGGTCGTGCAGCGCGACGCTCTCCGTGATCTCGATGCACAGGCGGTCCGCGGCGCGGGGCTGCGCCGCGAGCAGCGCGAAGGCCTCGCGCACGAAACGCTCGTCGTTCAGCGAGGCGCCCGAGAGGTTCATGCAGGCGAAGCGCGTGGCGCCGAGCGACTCGCGGTGGCGCTCGAGCCATTCGAGCGTGGTGCCGAGCACCCAGCGGTCGATGACGGCGGCGTAGCCGTTGTTCTCCGCCGCCGCCATGATGCGGCCGCCGGAGAGCACCGAGCCGTCGTCCTCGCGCATGCGCACCAGTACCTCGAAGTCGAGCGACTCGTGCGGCGCGCGCAGGGAGAGGATCGGCTGCATCACCAGGTAGAGCCCCTCGGGGGCGACCCCGGCGCCCAGATGCTTGGCGAGGCGCAGCTCCTGCTCCCGTTCCTTGAACGCGGGCGCGCCCCGCTCGTAGATCATCAGGCTTTCGCCGCGCGCCGCCTTCGCGGCGCGGCACGCCTGGTCGGCCATCGAGATCGCGTCGCCGGCGGGGGTGCCGCCCGCCACCTCGACCAACCCGATCGAGGCCTTGACCCGGAAAGCCTTGTCGGCGCTCTGGTAGGGCAGGCTGTCGAGCGCCTCGAGGATGCCGCGGCACAGCGCCGCGGCGCTGCGGATGGGCGTGCCGGGAAAAAGCAGCACGAACTCGTCGCCGCCGATGCGGCCCAGCGCGTGCCCCTCGGCGAGCAGCTCCTCGACGCGGCGGCAGACCTGCTGCAGCACCTCGTCGCCGGAGCGATGGCCGAAGAGATCGTTGATCAGCTTGAAGCGGTCGAGGTCGAGATAGGCGAGGGCGAGCGAGCGCTCGCGCGGCAGGCGCGCCAGCTCGGCGGCGAGCCGCTTGTCGATGCCGCGCCGGTTCAGCACCGCGGTCAGGGCATCGTTCTCGGCGAGGAAGTGCAGCCGCTCGGTGGCGCGATAGCGCTCCGTGGTGTCCTGCAGGGAGCCCTCGACCTTGCCCTCGGCAGGCGCCGCCCGGACCTGGAACCAGCGCGTCTCGCCGTCGGCCCCGGCCCGCTGCACCTCGAACTCCGCCGACCGGTGCCAGGCCCGCGGCGCGAAGAAATCGCTCCAGCGCAGGCCGCCGGCGGCAGGGTCGGCGCCGAGCATGCGCGCCGCCTCCGGGTTGACGCGCAGGAACGCGCCATCGCGGTCCAGCGTGAACAGGCCGATCGGCAGCGCCTCGTACGTGCCGCGCAGCTCGGCCTCGGCGCGCAGGCGCGCCGCGCGCTCCTGGCGCATCTGCTCGGCGATGGCGAGCGCGGCGAGCAGGCTCGAGGCGAGCGCGGCGGTGACGCTGTTCACCGCGCCGATCAGCTCCTTCACGCCGAGGGCCGCCGCGGCCACCTCGTAAAGTCCCGTTCCCAGCACGACGCCGAGCGAGGCGCTGTACCACATCGCCACGCGCGAGCGCGTGACGGCGAGGATGCGGGCGAGCAGGAAGGCGAGCACCGCGATGCCGATGGCCGCGGTGATCCACATGAATGGCAGGAAGCGCGAGAAGGGCAGCAGCGCGGCCGCGGCGAGCAGCGCAAGGCAGCAGAGCCTCGCCACTAGCAGCGCCCATGCCGGGCCGATGCGCTGCAGCGGCTCGCGGAACAGCCGGCTGAACAGCGCGTAGGTGAGCAGGATGTACGCGGCGATGGTGAGTTGGCGCAGCGGCGCGAGCCACGCCGGCGGCACGCTGCGCTCGAACCATTGCATGTCCCAGCCGGCGGAAATGGCCGCCAGGCGAAGGCTCGCCACCAGCCACGCGGCGAACACCAGGTAGGTGGCGTCGCGGTTGATCGCGGCAGCGACCAGCACGAAGGCGGCGAGCAGGAGTACCCCGCCGTCGAGCAGCCCGGCGTTGCGGTGGAAGCGGTCGCTCGAGTGACGCAGCTCGTCGCCCGCCCACTGCAGCGCCGAGATGCGCGCCGGGCCGGAATAGGTCGCCCGGCACAGCACGGTGGTGCCCGTCGCGCGCTCGCCCAGCGCGAGGGCAAACCCCGCCTTCGCCGCGCGCATCGCGCCCGCGGCGCCGGCGCGCGAGGCGAGTCCGAGCGGCGCCAGGGTGCCGGCGTCCCAGCAGGCCGCCTCGACGGCATGCCGGGAAGGCAGTTCCACCTCGATCTCGCCGCGCGCTGGCTGCACGGCAATGCTGAACCAGAACGGCGACTCCGAGAGCCGCGTGTCGTGGTAGGCCACCGCGGGGCTCGCCTCGAGCCCGGACAGCGCCTGCGCGGGCGTCAGGTCGCCGTCCTGCACCAGCACCCGCAGCTCGAGCGGCGACGCTGCGCCGGCGGGGTAGTGCGGCTCCCAGCCGAGTGCCGCCAGCACGGTCAGGGCCGCGATGGCGGCCGGCACCCCGTAGGCCGAGAGCCGCTGGATCAGCGGCTCGAGGGCGCTCTCGCGCATGGCGTCAGGCGACGGCTTCGCTCGTGAGCGCGGGCTCCTCGCGGAAGTGCAGGTCGATGTCCGGGTGGTCGGTGAGGCAGAAAGGCCCGTAAAGCGGGTGCGCCGCCTGGCGCCAGCGCGCTTCGGCCGTTTCCAGCTCGAAGCCGAGGATGCGGTGCGGCAGGTTCGCGGCGTGCGCCAGCGGCACGAAGCCGCGCCCGGGGAAAACGTCGCGGAAAAGCAGCGCCTCGTACTGCCGGTCGAGCGGCGAGCGCGCGCCGATCACCATCCATTCGATGCCGGCGTGGCGGCAATACTGGTAGAAGGCCTTGAACAGCATGGTCTTCACGATGCGGCCGATGCCGTGGGTGCACACGCCCAGGCGCGTCGCCTCGGCGAGCCTGCGCCGGCGCAGCCAGGCGGGCAGCGCGACCGATTGCTCGATGGCGAGCGGCCTCTCGCGGTTCGTCTGGATGCGCAAGGTACCGAGCGGCGCCCCATCCAGGCGGGCTTCGGCGAGGAGCACGGTCGCGCCCGCGTCCCGATCGAGGGACTCCGGAGCCTGCAGCCGCTCCGCGAGCGCAGGTACGTGGCGCGCATACGCGGCGTGGCGGATCTCGACCGCCCGGCGGATCTGGCGCTCGCTGCGCGCGACCCGGATGGTGAACGGCAGCCGCTGGCGCGGCTGCATGGGAACGACGGTGGCGTCCTGGATCGCGTGCATTTCGCTTCCTCCCTGGTTGTCGAAAACGCAACGGGCAGCCTGCCAGCGTGCCGGTGCATTTTTCTTAACCTGGATCAAGTGCTTGCAGGCGCACGAACAGCCTACTCCAATCGAGCGCATCGGGTCCAGGGAGCGTTTCCTGCTGCTCCTGAGGAAGGAGCGGTGGCGAGCTCCGACGGCAAGGCGCTCGGAGGTTAGACTGAAGAAATGAAAGCTTGGCAGTGCATCGGCTGCGGGCGCCTCGAGTCCTCGCAGCCCTGCATCGGCATTTGCGAGGACCGGCCGGTGGAGCTGGTCTACGCCTGGCAGCTCGAGGAAGCGCTGGCGCTGCTGCGCCAGCTCGCCTGGAGCACGCCGCGCGAGGGCGAATGGGAACGCTCCTTCCGCGACCTGCAGGCGCGCGCCCGCAAGCTCCTCGCCGCCTAGGCGAAAAAGGGGTCAGGACCCTTTTTCGGACGGCCGCGCGGGCGCAGGCTGCATTCCAGACCGAGCTCTTTGGCCAGCCGCCGGACCCACGGCGTCTGACCATAAGGCGTTCCGCGATGGGTAGAACAACGCACTGCTTCGAGCTCGACGGCCGGTACGACTTGGTTTACGTGCGCGGTCCAGTCACACGGGCGCGCTACTGGCCACTCATCTATGTGAGGCGGCTCCTCCGCCCGCCCTCGGCAAGCCCGCCATAGGCTGCACCATCGCCATTCTTCGGCGCGCCGGACGAGGTTCGCGCGCAACGCGTTCGCTTCCACGTAGCGGCAGACAGTAAGGAAATGCGCGTCGTCCTGCACGGCGAAGGACTTGAAGCGGCCCTGATAAAGGTGGCCGCTGCCCGCCGTGGCGCGATGCGCGTGCCAGCGCTGCGTATGGATGAGGGTAACCAGCCGCATGTAATCCGAGAGATCGCCGTCAAGGCGCGGCCAGAGGACCAGGTGCCAGTGGTTCGGCATCAGGCACCAGGCAAGGATGCGCATGGGGATGCGTTCCTGAACTTCCGCAAGCGTGCGCTCGAACGCCCGGTAGTCGTCGTCGCGCTCGAAAATCCTGCGCCTGGCGTTGGCGCGGTTGAGCACGTGGTATACGAGCCCGCCGGGCGCGGCTCTCAATGGCCTAGGCATCCCGGCTAGAACGCACGAGACAAGCCGGCGGCCGACAACCGGGAGAAGAGCCCGCCCTGCGGAAAAAGGGTCCTGACCCCTTTTCTCGCCGCCTAGGCGACGCGCCGCAGGCTCTCCAGGTCGGGAATGCGCACGGTGCGGCCGTCGACGGTGATGAGCCCCGAGGCCGCGAGGTCGTGCAGGATGCGCGAGAAGTGCTCCGGGGTCATGTTGAGGCGCGAGGCGATGACGCTCTTGCCCGGCGTCAGGTGCACTTCCACCGGCTTGCCATTGATCCCCTCGGGCACGTCGGCGAGGAGGTAGCCGATGACGCGCTCCTGGCTGGAGCGCAGGCTGTAGGCCTCGACGTCGCGCACCAGGCCGTGCACGCGCTGCGCCAGCCCGGAGAGCATGCGCCGCGCGAAGCCCGGGTCCTGGGCGAGCTCGGCGAGCACCGCGTGCTTCGCCACGTGCAGCAGCATCGAGTCGGCGAGCGCGCTCGCGGTGACGATGTAGGGCTGGTCGAGGAACATCAGCGCCTCGCCGAAGCTCTGCCCGGGGCGCACGATGTGGATCACCTTCTCGACGCCCTGCGGCGAGGTGAAGCCGAGCTTCACCTGGCCGTAGACGACGAAGTGGAAGCCGGTGCAGGCATCGCCGGCATGCACGATCGCCTCGCCCTTGTCGGCGTAAACCGGCAGCGTGGCGCGCGCGATGCGGTCGAGCTCCTCGGCGCACATGGCCGCGAACATCGGCAGGTTGGCGAGGAAGGCCTGGATCTTGATCTGGGGGTGGCGGGCACTCATGGGCTTGTTCCCTCCGAGCGCATGACCTTGTTGTGCCCATTGTACTTGCCGACCGGCTTCTTCATCGGGACGCGCTTCACCTCGGCGAGCGTGCGCGCGTCGAACAGGGTCTGCTTGCCGATCACCTGCAGACAGTCGAAGCCGGTGGCGGCGATGCGCGCGGCGAGGACCGGGTCGATCAGCGTGCCGTTGGTGGAGAGCGCCGTGTAGAAGCCGAGCGCCTTCGCGCGCTGCGCGATCTCGAAGAGATCCGGCCGCAGCAGCGGCTCGCCGCCCGAGAGGATGAGCGCCGGCACGCCGAAGGCCTTGAGATCCTCCATCACCCCGAGCACCTCCGGCGTCGAGAGCTCGCCCGGGAAGTCGATGTCGGCCGAGATCGAGTAGCAGTGCATGCAGGCCAGGTTGGAGCGGCGCACCAGGTTCCAGATCACGACCGGCCCCGGCGGGTCGCGGCGGGGCCCGGGGGTGGGGGATGCAGGATGTCCCGCATGAACCGGCTGACCCTGAACATGACCGATGCTAGGCGGCGGGCCTGCGGATCAGTTGATGCACATCAAAGTTTGCGCGCCGCCCGGGTTGCGCGCCGTCTCCTCGCGGCTGCGGCCGTGGACCATGGCGAACAGGTTGTAGGGCCACCCCGGGAGCCGCCGCGGCATGCACGACGAGCTCCTGCAGCGCGCGGAGCCGTTCCTCTAGGCAACGAGCTTGGGCCGTGTGCAACTTGCTCTGAGAAAATCGCAGACGCGCCGGGCAGCCCCGAGCCATCGGTTTGATATAGATCAAGTCGCGCTCTCCCCGGTCCTCTAGGGTGTTTTGCGGAGGAGCATAAAGGAGGAGTACATGACTTTCGGACTGAAAACGACCTCGTTCTTGGTGGCTTCGGCGCTTGCAGCCGTCGCGGGCAGCACGGCGGCCGATGCTCAATCGGTGACCTACGAGAACACGATCAAGAAGATCCTCACGGAAAGATGCATGGCCTGCCACGGCGCGGGCGCGCCGACCTTGGACGAGTTCGAGAAGGACAAGGATAGCTGGAAGAAAAAAATGAAAGGCCCGCGCTTCGACACCTACGCCAGCCTGAAGGTGCTGGTGAACGGCTCGGACGCCGGCGCGTTCATGCGGCGGCTCGACGACGGCAAGAACACCAAGGACGGCAAGCCGGGCAACATGAACATGTGGCTGGGAAGCAGCGAGGCCGAGCGCGCGCAACAGCTTGATGTGATGAAGAAATGGGTGGGCCACTGGACCCTCAAGCGCCGCAAGGATCTGAGCGAAGGCGAGCTGCGCAAGATTACCGCCCCTGAAAAATAGTCAGGCCGCGTTCGCGATGACGCGGCGCGCGCTGTGGATCGCTCTGTGCGCCCTCTGGGCGGGGCCGCTCCATGCAGCGCATCCGTACATCACCGATGACACCGGCACTCAAGGCTCGGGCAACTGGCAGCTCGAGCTGATGGCCGAGCGCGACCGTAACGCCCGCACGGCGGATTGGCGTGCAATTAGTCGCCGATACGCTTGACGGGGACCCGCGAAGGGTATCAACTGAAAGCGCTTACGGTGATTCGGCTCGAGATGGATTCTCGAACTAACGACTGATGATCCGGTTGCTGCATTGATGTTTCGCTGTTGTGCGCGCCCCGAGTTGC
>Ga0105100_10000189_pt1 | contig 35688 bp, 28 predicted proteins | sample PPLLak12cMay2015_2_FD_87033 | JGI IMG/M metagenome (GOLD analysis project Ga0105100, IMG submission 87033) | Freshwater sediment microbial communities from Prairie Pothole Lake near Jamestown, North Dakota, USA - PPLs Lake P8 Core (1) Depth... | ecosystem: Environmental > Aquatic > Freshwater >... | reverse complement strand
CTGATTCATCTGGGAGTGGTTCCCGGAGAAGCCGTAGGGATCTATCTGGAACGTTCAGCAGGAATGGTTATTTCGATTCTTGGTATTCTGAAAACGGGATGTTGTTATCTTCCGCTGGATCCTGCATTTCCAATAGAAAGACTCAGCTATATGTTTGAGGATTCAGGTGCAAAGGTGATCATTTCACAGAGATCCCTGAAAGATAACTTACAATTTTTCAACAAAGCTTCATCTGTGATTATTGAAGAGAAAATAAGCTTTAAAAACTCATCCCAGGCTGGGAAACAAGATATTAAGATCGATCCGGATGCGCTGGCATACATCATTTACACTTCTGGTACAACAGGGAAGTCAAAAGGAGTCAAAGTACACCATAGAGCGGTGGTAAATTTCATTAACAGTATGTCAAAAACCCCGGGGATAACTGATAAAGATACGTTGCTGGCAGTTGTATCTTTATCTTTCGACATATCCGGTTTTGAACACTTTGTGACTCTTTCAAATGGAGCAACATTAGTAATGGCAAAAAATCAGGATATTATTAATGGTGAAGCCTTAATGAAGATGATTGACCGGTATGATGTAACAGTTATCCAGGCAACACCTACTTTCTGGAGTGTTCTTCTTTCAGGCGGATGGAGCGGTAAAAGCAATCTAAGGGCATTATGCGGAGGGGAGGCACTGACTTCGAATCTCGTTCACCAGCTTTTCCCGAAGGTGAAGGAATTATGGAATATGTATGGCCCGACTGAAACAACAATCTGGTCTACATGTGTTAAGATAACTGATCAGAATGCCCCGATTTATATTGGAAAACCAATCGATAATACGGGCATCTATATTCTTGACAAAAAAAATAAATGTCTCCCGACCGGTGTAATTGGTGAAGTTGCAATTGGTGGAATTGGTGTCTCAAAAGGCTATAACAACAAACCTGACCTGACGGCTGAAAAGTTTATCTTATATGATAACGGTCAGATAATTTATAAAACAGGCGATCAGGGCAGGTATCTAAAAGATGGCAATATAGAACTTTTTGGACGGAATGATAATCAGGTTAAAATCAGAGGTTTTCGGATAGAGTTGGGTGAAATTGAGTTTATTCTTTCTCAATTCAGGGGAATTAAAGAAGTCGTTGTCAAGGTACAGGAATTTAGTAAGAATGATGAACGGTTAGTTGCATACTTAAACGTTTCTGATGATTTCGATATTAATACAAAAGAACTTAACAGCCGTATTAATGAAAAGCTGCCATCATATATGATACCATCAACCTACAGGGTTATGACAGAATTTCCAAGGACGAACAATGGAAAAACTGACAGGAAAGCCCTGTTGTTTGATTTAACTGATACCGGGAAAAAGGATAATGTGGAACCTCTGACAATGACCCCGTCTGAAAAGATCATTTATGAAATCTGGTGTGACGCCCTAAAGACAAAAAATATCTCTCCGACAGATAACTTTTTTAACCTGGGGGGCAATTCCCTGCTGGCAATATCGGTTTTTTCGAAGATTGAGTCAGCATTTAAAGTTAAAATGAGCTTAAGAGTTTTCTTTGACAGTCCGATAATAAAAGATCTGGCTGAAACCATGGAAATTACACAACAAAAAATAGTTAATAATAAGCCAGATAAGAAAGAAAATATTTCTTCTAAAATTATTAAAGGCCAGATCTGATGTTTAGTGAATTTTTAAATGAGCTAAAACAGAAAGAGATTGAAATCTACTTCTCGGAAGGCAAGATCAATTATAGCGGACCTGAGCAATATATTGACAATCTATTTATTGAGAGGCTCAAGAAGTATAGGGGTAAGTTAATTAAGCACCTTTGGCCTTCGGAATGTACCAATATGATGCCTATTAATACTGAAGGAAATAAAATCCCTTTTATTTTGTTACATGGGGAGAAGATGAATTATCCTTTAAGTGAACATTTAGGTGTTGATTTTCCGTTTTATGGATTCTTCCATTATGGTTCTCAGGGAGAAAAAATATTCCATAAAAAAATCGAATCTTTTGCTAAAGACTATATCAATCAATTACAGAAGATTGTGCCAGAGGGACCATATTTTTTGGCAGGGTTCTCCTTTGGAGGGCTGGTTGCATTTGAAATTGCAATACAACTTCAGAGATTGGGATTCGAGGTACCTGTTCTTATTCTGATTGACTGTAAAGTACCTTCGCTTATAGAACCTGTAAAAGCCAAAAAAGGCCTTCCTGAAATGTCACTCAGGTTCTATAATTTTTCAAAAAATATATATTATTGGTTTTATCATAAAGGCAGAAGTATGTATTATGAATTCTTCTTATTATTTCAAACCAACCTTCAAAAGAAAAAGAGAAACTATTATATCATGTCCACTTATATGGATATTGCAAAGCGGTACAAACCAAAAACAGCATATAAAGGAGAAATTTTGCTTTTCAGGTCAAAACAAAATAAGTCTGTTCATAAATATCTGGGCTGGGATAGTTTATCAGATAATATCAAAATGTTGTTAATTGAAGGTAATCACCAGACTATTTATGAGACCGTTGAAAGTTATAATATGCTTAGTAAAAATATCGGTGAATGGTTGCAGGTAGCAAATGATAACTTAAAACACTGAATTAAATGCTTCCATCAAATCATTCCATGGAAGGGAACTGCTGATAGAAAATTGGACTGATCAACCCGGATATGCTTTTTAAAGTTTATTGCCAGAATATTGAAAATACAAGTTATCATGTGAAATCCGGTAAACTGGTCGTGTATCACGGGTTAACTGAAAGTTTTGTAAATAAGCTGCCATTTTTTTATGATTATTTATCGGACCATGAAAAATCCAGAGCTGAGTGTTTTAAACATGAATCTGACTATAATTGCTATGTTTCGGTGCATGCTCTCTTACGTATTGAACTTTCAAAGCTTTTGGGAATAAAAGCAAAATCAATAAAAATAGGGGTATCTGAATATGGCAAACCATTCATACCAGGGATTGATTTGCCATTCAGTTTATCGAGGACAAGGAATCTATTCGCATTTGTAGTTGGTCGCAGCAATCAATTTCTTGGCATTGATATTGAGCAAATAAAACCTGAGATTGATTTCGTAAATATTTCCCGTAATTACTTCAGTATAAAAGAGCACCAATTAATGCTTTCTTATCGTAATATAGCTGATCAGAAACGTACTTTTTTTGAAATATGGACACGGAAAGAAGCGCTTCTTAAAGCAATCGGGGTTGGAATGAATACCGAGCTTAGTAAAGTTCAGGTACTGGAGGGAGGAAATATACTGAACCTTCCGGGGATACAGATTATTAACCATGTATTTAAGATAGCGACCGTAAGGAAGAAAGAGGCATTAATCAGTATTGCCTCATCAACTGACTTTATTCCGGAATTTAAAAATTTATCATTCGTACTTTCCTGAGAAAGATACCCCATGCCGGTTTAGTAAACATGAGTTACCTTAAGTCAAAGTTTACTGATATTTTAGGTTTAATTACCAAAGGCCATGAGCGAAGTATTAAAGCCAAGAAAAATATCCTGGCGTCGTTTATTATCAAAGGTTTAAGTATTGCGATAAGCTTAGTTTTGGTACCATTAACCATCAATTATGTCAATCCATCCCGTTATGGCATCTGGCTTACACTGAGTTCTATGGTCAGCTGGTTTAGTTTTTTTGATATAGGTTTTGGCAATTGGTTACGAAACAGATTTGCCGAAGCACTGGCCAAGGGCCAGGATGAACTGGCAAGGATCTACGTAAGTACCACATATGCAATACTTAGTATTATTATAGGTATAGTATTAATCCTTTTTCTCATAATTAACCGCTACCTGGATTGGTCAAAGATATTAAATACCACCCCGGAGATGGCCGGTGAGCTGAGTATTTTAGCAGGAATTGTATTTGTATTCTTTTGTTTAAGGTTTATCTTTCAATTACTGGCCACAGTTTTGACTGCCAATCAGGAACCTGCAAAAGCTTCATTTTTTGATTTTTTGGGAAGTTTCTTCTCCTTAATTATAATATTTATTCTGACGAAAACAACTTCCGGAAATTTAATTTACCTGGGAACTGCATTAAGCTTTGCACCGGTATTTGTTCTCGTTTTTTTCAGTATATGGTTTTATTCACGTGATTATAAAAGATATGCCCCTTCATTCAAATATGTAAAATTAGGTTTTGCACGGAACCTGATGAGTCTTGGCATAAAATTTTTTATAATTCAAATTGCTGCCCTGGTTCTGTTTAACACAAATAATATTATAATAACCCAATTGCTTGGCCCGGAAGAAGTAACCACTTTTAATGTTTCATTTAAACTTTTTTCAGTTGTTACAATGATTTTTTTCATTATAGCCACACCTCTCTGGAGCGCTTTTACAGATGCTTATGTTAAAAGTGATTTTGAATGGATAAAAAGTGTATTATCAAAAATGAGAAAAATATGGTACTTACTGATTATATTTTCCATTATGATATTATCGGCTTCACCATTAATTTATAAATTATGGGTCGGAGATTCAGTTAAAGTTCCTTTTGCACTTTCCGTGGCCATGTGCATTTATGGAATTGTATATATCTGGCAAACTATTCATGTTTTTCTTTTGAATGGAATAGGTAAAATCAAATTGCAGCTTTACCTGGTTATTTTTACCGGGTTAATTAATATTCCGCTTGCAATATTTCTTGGGAAAAAAATCGGACTGGTAGGCATTTCTCTTACGAGTATTTTGCTGTTTATTTTTATGGGAATATTTTTCTCAATTCAAACTCAGAAAATTTTAAATAAAACCGCTGTTAACATCTGGAACAAATGACCATAATCATGTACTTAAGAAATTTATTTTACAACATTTACCGATTTTTAAAAATAGCTGCTAAATCAAAAGATATTTATTGGATTTACCTGGTAAGCAACATTAAAAACTGTAAAATAGATGCTCAGGCAAAAGTATATAATAATCACATTTTGAATAATGTTACAATTGGGAAGGGGACTTATGTGGCATCCAATGCCGATATTTCAAATACCTCTATCGGCAGGTTTTGTTCAATTGGACCTAATTTTATTTGCGGATGGGGCTTCCATCCGATTAATGGGATATCAACTTCACCTGCATTCTATTCTACAAGAAAACAGACAGGATTTACTTTTAGTTCATATGACAAGTGTGAGGAAAGAAAACTTATTACAATAGGCAATGATGTTTTTATAGGTATGAACGTAACGGTACTGGATGGTGTAAATATTGGTGACGGTGCAGTTATAGGAGCAGGTGCAGTAGTAAGCAAAAATATTCCGCCTTACGCGGTTGCTGTCGGTTGCCCCATTCAGATAATAAAATATCGTTTTTCAAAAGAAATAATCGATTCTTTAGTTGAAAGAAGGTGGTGGGATCAGGATGATGATGTACTGAAAGAGATTGAAAAAAACATTTTTGATGTAGATAAATTCCTTGCCATTATGAAAGAGCATAACTATTAAGGATTAATAATAACATTGAAAAGCTATCATCACCATATTATATACCGATGACTGATAATATCTCAGAAATTCCGCTTCAAAATATTATGTCAGATAATACTGAAATTGTATTGGATACTGGTATTGACAAAGCATCAGGTAAAGCGCTTAATATTTTCTGGGCAGGCTTTGTTATTTATTCAGCCAGTTTTGCCCTTTCCACGACAACTACTGTCAGCTATATTTTTTGTCAGATATTTCAGATTTTTGGACTTTTTTTATTAGTCCCTGCCTCAATAAAGCTTATCCGGTGGAAATTTGACAATAACTATCTGAAGATTATATATGTCATTTATTGCTGCTGGTTATTGAGTGTGATCATCAGAGGATTTATTTTTAATTACAGCAGCCTGAAATTTATGCTTTTCGATGCAGAATTTGGTCTTTTCCGATATTTCGTACCATTGGTTTTATTATTTCCTAAAGATCTTCTTTATTATAGAAAACTATTTAATGTTATTGTCATTTTAGCGCTGGTTTTTTTATTTTATGATATTATATTTCGTGGCAACCTGCTGGACTTAAACTATACCAATAACAATACTAAATTTACATTCGAATATTTTGCGAAAATCTTAAGTATACCTGCAGGATTTTTAATGCTTACATATACTTATCATCCCACCCGAAGGAAATTATTTGCATTGTTTGTAATTGCGGTGAGTGTAGGATTTGCATTATTCAGGGCACGCAGAGCCCTGCTATTTATGACTGTCGTCCCCCTGGTTTTCTCATATTTGCTATTTCTGTATGAAGGCAAGAGAAAGTTCCTGATAATAATTTTTTCAATTTTCATAGGTGCTTTCTTACTTTCTTATGGGGTGAAAGTATATAATGAAAACAGGAGCGGGATGTTTGCTCTAATTACAGAGAGAATATATGAAAACACAAGATCCGCTGTAGAGACTAATTTTTATCAGGATATGACTACCAGGGATTGGATCATTGGAAAAGGGATCAATGGAGAGTACTATAGCCCCGGCATAGATATAGGTAATACCACAGGTTATCGCGGAATGATAGAAACTGATTATTTAAATATCATTCTGAAAGGAGGAATTGTAAGCCTTGTGTTACTGTTTCTGATAGCCATTCCAGCTATTGTAAAAGGACTGTTTTATTCAAAAAACCTTCTGGCAAAAGCTGCGGCATTCTGGATCTTAATCTGGTTAATGGAATTATATCCGGCCAATGTAAATTCCTTTTCATTAAATCATTTGTTGGTTTGGATATCAATTGGGATCTGCTATTCAAAAGAAATAAGAGACCACCCGGAGAGTTATATTTCACAGGTATTATCAGGAGAATATCCGGCGTCAGATATTAAATAATAGTCTTTTTATTCCTGATCAGGATATTATTAGTGACACTTTTCTTTACAAAACATAATGACGTTACCTAAAGTTTTGATTATCGGACAACCTTTTAACAATGATACAGGTGGCGGAATTACATTATCCAACCTTTTTGGTGGTTGGGACAGAGAGAAATTAGCTGTAACGTGTTCTGCTTATTTGCTTAAAGATAACATTGATACAGAAGTATGTAATACCTATTATCAGCTTGGACATAAAGAATACAGATGGAGATTCCCTTTTAATTACCTTCAACGGAGATATTCCTCAGGGCCTGTTAAATTCGATGAAAAAAGAATCCAGAATCTTACAGTTGTCAAGTCGGAACTCCGGGTAAAAATGATAATGAATTTCCTTTTCCCGTTACTGGAATATTCAGGACTGTTTCATTACATAATAAAAACCGAATTGTCAGAAGATATCCGTAAATGGTTAAAAGGTTTCAATCCCGATGTTATTTATGCTCAAACCGCAACCAGGGATGGTATTCTGTTTTGCCTTGCGGTTCATTCTTACATGAATAAACCATTAATTTTTCACATGATGGACGACTGGCCGTCTACAATCAGCAATAAGGGGCTTTTTAGAAAGTACTGGCAAAAAAAGATCGATCGGGAATTCAGAAAGTTACTTGACAAGGCTGACATTTTAATGAGTATCAGCGACGAAATGGCCCTTGAATATAAGATCAGGTACAATAAAGACTTTATTACATTTCATAACGCAATAGATATCGGATTCTGGAAAAAATACCAGAGAACCAGCTATGAAATAAACGGTAGTCCGACTATATTGTACGCAGGCAGAATTGGTTTAGGTATTGAAACATCATTAGAATTAATTGCAAAGGCAATAGAGAGAGTGAACGATGAATTAAAAATATCGGTTAAATTCATATTACAAACTCAGGATAAACCGTTATGGATTAACAATTATAAAAGTGTCGTACATAATAATTTTGTTTCCTATAATGATTTGCCAAAAATATTTTCAGAAGCCGATTTCCTTCTTTTGCCATATGATTTCTCCAGGGAATCAATTAAATACATAAGATACTCAATGCCTACTAAAGCTCCTGAGTACATGGTTAGCGGAACGCCCATAATTATTTTCGCTCCTGAGGTAGCCGCAACCGTAAAATATGCAAAGAAATATAATTGGGCTAAATTAATTACAGAAAATAATATCACTGAGATATCAGGTGCTGTTAAACAATTAATTGAAGATAAAGAGCAGAGAGAGCAGATAGCAAAAAATGCAATAAATATTGCAGAGAAAAATCATAACTCAATTGATGTTAAAAATCAATTTAAGAAAGTTATATGTGCATTAGCAGCCGGCTCATAATGTCATTTCAGTTTCCACAGGACACTAAGTCTGTTTTAATAATCAGTTGAACTGATACCATGTACAATGTTGTTATCGGTATTCCCTCCTTCAGGCGACCCTTAATGTTGAAAAAGTTAATTTTTAGTATTATAGGGTGCAATATTGACAGGTCATTAATAAAAGAAGTTTTTATTCTGGTTGTTGATAATGATATTGAAAAAACTGCCGAAATAACAGTAAAAGAACTTACAGATGAATTTAATGGTATTCACAGGTTTTACTATCACAATTATCCGGTTAAAGGTCTGTCAAATGTCAGGAATGAAATATTCACCAAAGCTTTGGAATTTAATCCTGATTATATAGCTTGCATTGACGATGATGAGTACGTTACTTCTGACTGGCTGAATCAATTGCTTTTAACCATAACCAAAAGCAGGGCCGAAATTGTTCTTGGTCCGGTAATACCTGAATTTGAAGGTAAAGTTTCACCTTATATTGCTTATTGGTTTAAATATCAAAAACTTGAAAATTTTCAAAAGGTTCATTTCTTCTGGACAGGAAACTTTGTTATTTCTGCAGGTTTTTTTTTAAAACACAAAATAGAATTCGATAATAGATTTAATATTACCGGTTCTGAGGATTCCTATTTTGGCGTTAAAGCTTTAAAATCAGGAGCTGATATCTGCTGGGCAAATAAGGCTGTGGCATATGAGACTATACCGCAAAAAAGAGCAAACCTGAAATGGTTAATCAGAAGGAATTTTAATAATGCCATAACCTTTACATATATTTTGAAATTAGAGAAACTCTATTTCAGGTTACTGAAAAAAATGGTAATCAGTTTTGTATATTCAGTAACCGGAGTTATGGCGTTAGTTTTTATTCCCTTCCCATTCAGATGGAAATATTGGGGCATACTTAAAATATCGGAAAGCGTTGGTGGATTTGCAGGATTATTCAGTTTCCAGTTCCATGAATATGCAAAGGACAGGTGATAATTCACCCGGATATTAAATAGAATAAAAAAGCAGTTATAAGTTCAGTATTATGTGCGGTATAAACGGATTCATTTCGTTGGATAATTCATTTGATAATAAAAATCAGGAGGATATCAGATCAAAAATAAGTCTGATGAATGATCTGATTGCTCACAGAGGCCCCGATTCAGACGGCATCTATACAAAAAATCCAATTTGCTTCGGATTCAGGAGATTAAGTATTATTGATCTTACTGATGATGCAAACCAACCCATGCTGAGCAGCGATGGGGAAATTGTAATTGTTTTTAATGGTGAGATTTATAATTATATCGAAATCAGGCAGGAATTAATCAATAAAGGATACATTTTTAAAACTCATTCTGATACAGAAGTAATAATAAACAGTTATATTGAATATGGCAGCAAGTGTGTTGAAAGATTCAACGGGATGTGGGCATTTGCAATTTATGATTTCCGGAAAAGCATTTTGTTTTGTTCCAGGGATCGTTTCGGTGTGAAACCGTTTTACTATTATTCAGACAAAGAATCTTTATACTTCTCCAGTGAATTAAAATCGCTTCATAAGATTTGCGATTTAAAAAAAGCAAACCATAGCAAAGTATATGAATATCTGGCTTATGGTTACAGAATAAATGATGGTGAAACATATTTTGAAAATTGTCTTGAATTATTACCAGGAACAAATTTATTTTATGAAAATAATCGGATCAGTTATCAAAAGTATTGGGAATTAGGTATAAACACCTTCAACCATGATGCTTCCTTAACCTTTCATGAAGAATATTCCCAATTATTTGAAAGTGCAGTCAGATTCCGATATAGAAGCGATGTCCCGGTAGGCATATTGCTGAGTGGTGGTTTTGACTCTTCAGCCATTGCAAAAGTGACGGACAATCTGATAGAGAATGGGGAATTAGAACAAAATGAAATTCACGCATTTATTGCATCTTTCCCGGATTTCAAGGATGATGAAACAGGCATAGCCAGAGAATTCATTAAAACCTGTAAGCATATAAAATTACATGAAATGGTTATTAACTCAAAGGCTATTGCTGATGATTTTGAAAAAACTATTTATGGGTTAGATCATCCCGTTAGTTCATTCGCAACCATTGCTCATAACAATATAATGAAAAAATGTAATGAGCGTGGAATTAAAGTGGTATTAAACGGACAGGGAAGCGATGAAGCTTACGCAGGGTATATAAGGTATATATCCGGTATTCATTTACTTGATCAGTTATTGTCACGTGACGGAAATTTTTTCAGTGAATTTCATCATTTGAATTCCAAAAATAAATATTCGAAGTCTTTCTTATTATCCCAAATGTTCAAATCAACTCTTAGCCATACTAACTCTTCTTATCTCAGAGCCAGGTATCTGGAAAAATCAATTCCCTGTTTGAATAAGGATTTTATTAGTATGAATTACAACCATTACAAATCTGCCTGGAAATTTTCCTTAAAGGGTAATAATTTTAACAGATATCTCTTAAACCATATCACTCATAAAACATTGAACAACATACTTCATTATGAAGATATCTCATCAATGCTGCAATCAATTGAAATCCGTTCCCCTTTTATGGATTACAGATTGATGGAATTTGCCTTTTCCATGCCAAATGACTTAAAATTCAAAAAAGGTATAACAAAAGTCATACAAAGAGAAACCATCGGCAAGATGTTACCAGATTCTATCACCAGAAACCGTAAGAAAATTGGATTCAATACTCCGTTTACAGATTATTTTTCAAATGATCCGGATTTTAAATCTTATGTTCTTGGTACCATTAACTCCAAAAGTTTTTATTCAAAAAATATCTGGAATGCTGATAGAATAAAAAAAGTATTTGAAAATCCGTCAAAATCTACAAGCTTCCCTTTTTGGAGATTCTTAAACATGGAGGTCTGGTCAAAAGTTTATAATATCAGTAATCTATAAATAACCAAATAGTTACTGTTCATAAAACTGATCATTCATATAAATCAGAAAATTCAGCTCATATTAAAAAAAGTTGTTCAGTGATGATCTTTTAAAATTGGTCAAAAATTAAATGATAAAAAAAATTATAATTAATGCAGACGATTTCGGGTTGAAATCATCAGTTAATAAAGCTATCGTTGAATCATTTAATAATAAATTTATTAATAGTACAACATTAATGGTAAATATGCCTGGTTTTGAAGAGGCTGTTGACCTGGCACTTAAGAACAATATTTTAACTAAAACAGGTATTCATTTAAACCTCACTCAAGGTTATCCATTAACAGCAGAAATCCGGAATACAAATCTGTTCTATAATGAAAAAAATTCTGATTTGAAAAGACATAAAAAAAATCTTTTCTTCCTGACAAAAGATGAAAAAAAACTTATCTATAAAGAATTTGCAGCCCAGATTGAAAAAGTAAAAAATGCCGGGATTCAAATAACTCATATAGATACACATCATCACATTGACGAAGTATGGTCTATAACAAAAATCTTACTGTCATTACTAAAAACATATGATATTCCTTCAATGAGAATTCTTAATAACCTTAACGGGTCGGCTAAATTTTATAAATCGGGTTACCGGATGTTAGTAAATGAATATATTAAATTACACAGGGCAAATTTTTCAGATTTTCTGGGAAATCAACCTGAAGCAATTTTAGGATTAAAGAATGACCGGTCGTTTTGTGAAAATGGAAAGCTTGAAATTATGGTTCATCCGGATTATAATAACGAAGGAATATTAATTGACAGGATTCAAAACCATGAAGTTGTTTTCAATTATCCTGAGGATATAAAGGGAATTCTGAATCTCTGAACTCACATATATATTTAATATACAAGCACGGTCGAGTCAGCGTAACTTATTTCTGACGTTTCAAATTATTAATAATCTAAATTTTTTGAGTATGAAACATTTTTGCAGAGTATTAATTACATTTTGCCTGTTTGGATACGGTACAGTACTACAGGCGCAGAATTCCATCCCTGCTACAGGTGGCAATGCTACCGGCACAGGAGGTTCGGTGAGCTACACTATCGGACAAGTAGCTTATACCCCTATTTCAGGAACAACCGGAAACATAATCCAGGGAGTTCAGGTGCCTTATGAAATATCAGTATTAACTGGTATTGAAAAGGCATCGGGCATAATCCTTGAAATGTCGGTTTATCCTAATCCTGCAAATAGTTACGTAACACTTAAAGTTGAAAAGTATGATACTGATAATCTTAAGTATATACTTTATGACATGAATGGCATGCGTTTTCATGAGGAAAAGGTTGAAGGCACTGAAACCCAAATTCAACTGGGGAATATTTTGCCGGGAACTTATCTTTTGAAAATAGTCGACAAGAATAAAGAAATAAAAATATTCAAAATCATTAAAAAATAAACATTATGAGAAAGATTTTTACACTTTTAGCTGCCATATTTTTAATGGCTGCCGGATGGGCACAAAGTCCTCAAAAAATGAGTTATCAGGCAATAATTCGTAATGCAAGCGGCCAGGTTGTTGGAACTCAGATAGGGATGCGAATAAGTATTTTAAAAGGTTCTGCATCCGGAACCGCTGTTTATGTTGAGACACAAACGCCAACACCAAATATAAATGGACTTGTATCGATTGAAATCGGTGGGGGGACAGTTGTTTCAGGTAGTATTGCGGCAATTGTCTGGTCTGCAGGGCCTTACTATATTAAAACCGAAGTAGCCACTGCTGCTCCCTTAACAACATATACCATAACCGGGACAAGTCAGATACTGAGCGTCCCATATGCGTTATATACCGGACACTACATTGGCGAACTCTTTGGGGGTGGTGTTGTGGTTTCTGTCTGGAAAATTGCAGGCGTTGAACATGGTTTGATAGCTTCATTGACAGATTTAACTGCAGTCGTCGTAGCCTGGAGCAATGTGACAGCTTTAGAAATTGGTGCAACGGCCAAGAGCCCTATTAACGGGCAAGCCAATACCACTGCTATCGTTGGTCAGGCAGGGCATACTGCAAGTGCTGCAAAATTATGCAATGATTACACCAATCCTGAAACAGGTACAGGTGTTTATTCAGACTGGTATCTGCCTTCAATATGGGAGTTAAATAAGTGTTACCAGGCAGCTCTTGTTGTCAACAGTGTTTTGACTGATGGATTTGAATTCAACTTCTATTGGAGCTCTACAGAGGCCTCTGCTACCGAGGCATGGTACCATGGATTCCACACTAACATTGTAGGTTCCAACGCCCTTAAGAGCAACGTGGCCGGCTATGTTCGGGCTGTCCGGAAATTTTAGCCATTTAAACATTTATTAATTGCCAGGAAGTTGCCAGATTTTTCTAAAATTTGGCAACTATCTTTGGAAAACCTATCTCCCCCGTTGGATATAATGGAGTTATCCCGTAAATGAATGAGGTTTAATAATATCCAACGGGGTCAATTATGAGACATATTGAAAATCACTAGAAAATGATCATTATTAGAAAGATATTTATACTTATAGCTTCTGCTGCATTAACAGCAACAATATGGGCACAAAGTCCTCAAAAATTTAATTATCAGGCAATCATTCGTGATGCAACTGACCACCTTGTTACAACCCATGGGGTGGGAATTAAAATTAGCATTTTACAAACCACTTCGACGGGTACTGCCGTTTATGAAGAAACGCAGACAACAACCACCAGTGCAGATGGGCTTATAACGATCGAAATCGGTGGCGGGACACCTGTAACAGGTACTTTTGCAAGTATTGATTGGTCTGCCGGGCCTTATTTTATTAAAATCCAAACCGACCCTGCTGGCGGAACAGCTTATTCCATAACAGGTACAAGCCAGCTGTTAAGCGTGCCTTATGCATTGTTTGCTAAAGCTGCAGGCGGACGCTTTGTTGGAGAACTCTATGGTGGTGGTATTGTGGTATCTGTCTGGAAAAATGCAGGCGCTGAACATGGTTTGATAGCATCTTTAACAGATATAAGCGCTGCAGCACCCTGGAGTGATGTAACAACATTGGCCGGTGCATTTAGCGGGATTGATGGACAGGCCAATACTGCTGCTATCATTTCGCAGCAGGCTGCTACAAGTGCTGCTCAATTGTGCAAGAGTTACAGCGGAGGTGGATTTAACGACTGGTATCTGCCTGCCTCATGGGAATTGAAGGAATGTTACGACGCCGACTATGTGGTCAACTCCGTTTTGGGAGCAACAAATGGATTTAAGTATGCCCTCTATTGGAGCTCTACCGAGAGCACCGCTACCAATGCGTGGTACCTGGGTTTCGACACGGGCACAACGGGTTCCGACGCCCTTAAGAGTCTGGCAGGAAGAGTTCGTGCTGTCCGGAGATTTTAAACCTTTACCTCCTGAGACAGGATAAATAAAAGAACAGTTATAATTATGAGAAAGTTATTTACACTCATAACGGCCTTTGTATTGACAGCAGCAGTATCGGCGCAAAGTCCTCAAAAAATGAGCTATCAGGCAGTAATTCGTGATGCAAATCATACCCTTATTAAAAATCATGCGGTGGGTATAAGACTGAGTATTTTACAAACCACCTCAACAGGTACTGCTGTTTATGTTGAAACACAGTCAGCAACCACCAATGTAAATGGGCTTGTAACGATTGAAATTGGCGGTGGCACGCCTGTTTCAGGTACTTTTGCTGCCATTAATTGGCTTGCAGGACCTTATTTCATTAAAACTGAGACCGACCCTGCAGGTGGTATTAATTACAGTGTTGTTACCGGCACAAGCCAACTGCTAAGCGTCCCTTATGCATTATATGCTAAAACAGCGGGGACACACTACATAGGCGAACTTTATGGTGGCGGTATTGTAGTATCTGTCGTAAATATTGCCGGTGTTGAACATGGTTTGATAGCTTCATTGACAAATCTGGGTCCGGACCCTGGCTCCCCCTGGTGTGATATTACTTATATGACAACACTAATCGGTCCGGCAGCACAGAGCTTCACTGACGGACAGGCCAATACAAATGCTATAATTACACAATCTCCTGGTTTTGCTTGTGCCGCAAAATTGTGTGATGATTATACCAATTCTGAGACAGGGACAGGTGTATTTTCTGATTGGTACATGCCTTCCATAAGGGAATTAAAGGAATGTTACGCTGCCAAATTTACTGTAACCAATATTTTAGGAATTATAAATGGTTTTCTGTTCGACAACTATTGGAGTTCAACCGAGAACTCCAACAATGTTGCCGGTGAAAAAACCTCGTATTTCATTGGTTTCCATATCGGTATCCTTAACCCAGGCGGCCATAAGAGCCATTTGCTCAGAGTTCGTGCGGTACGGAAATTTTAACCCGGATCAATCATCTCACGTGGCAGATCAACTATTATACTGATTATCCGGAACAAATCTCACTATATTATGAGTTCTATTCGCTCTTTCCTGCGGCAGATGATTTCCATTATCCGTTACCCAAAACTATTTCTTTTTTCGAAAAGGATGGGGAAAAACAATCGCCTGGGGCCGAAAGGGAGATTCTTACATCCTGAGGAGATTTTTTTTGGAGATAATATTTATATAGCTCCAAATTTTCATATTTCTGCCAGGAATCTGAAAGTCGGCAATAATATTATTATCGGACCAAACTTACTCCTGGAATGTGATGATCATGTCTTCAAAAACGTTGGTAAAACAATCTGGTCAACTTTTACGGAAGAAAGAACATTAGGTTCTGTTACAATTGAGGATGATGTCTGGATTGGCGGGAATGTAACGATATTAAAAAACGTAAAAATTGGCGAGGGGTGCATTATAGGAGCAGCAAGTGTTGTTACAAAGTCGTTACCCCCTTACTCAATCTGTGTCGGATCTCCCTGCCGTCCGGTTAAAGTACGGTTCAATGCTGAAGAACTTAATACCCATTTATCACTCGTTAAGTCTGACTATAGGATTAATACAATTATTGATCAATGGAGGGGAAATGGATTAATATGAGAAATATCCTGCTCTTATATCCTGAAATGCTTTTCTACAAAATATCAATCTTTAATAAGCTAAGTGCTTATCTTGAGCAAAAAGGCTATAATTTAATTATCTGGTACACAAAAATTTATGACCCAAACAAAGAATGCACTTTTAGTTATGTACCGGATACTTCGATGACCTTAAAGAATTACGGCAGGGTTATTAAAGAAAATAAAATTGAGGCTGTAATTAATATCCTGTTTAAGAAGGATCCCGGATATTTCTTCTATATTTTTTCAATTTTAAAAACCAAAAGATTACATATCCCGATTATTTTCTATGGACATGGCATTGATAAACAAAAAGATCAATGGTGGAGAAATATTCTTTATAACCTGACTTATTTCCTGTTTGACGGAATAATTCTGTACACTCCGGCAGAAAAATCCAAACTATGGGAACGATTTCATTATAAAATTACCTGTGCTAACAATACTCTTGATATTGATAATATAAATATAGTTGAGAATAAGGAACAGATTAAAACCCGCTATCGCATCACCTCACCTAAGATTATTTTAACAACCGGCCGGCTTCATTCAAGGAAAAAGATAGAGATATTAAGCGACATATTTATTCAAAACTATAAAAACTCACCTGATGTTGGCTGGGTTCTGGTGGGCCCCGGCCTGAGTGATGAAGTTCTCAGGGTTATAAAAGGAGTTAAGAATATCCATTTCCTTGGGCCGGTCTATGATAAAATGAAAATGGCTGAGATCTTCTCAATAGCAGATTTATATTGTGTGCCTGGAGCACTGGGTCTGGGAATAGTAGAAGCTTTATACTGGGGTCTTCCGGTTTTAACAATGGCAGTGAACCACGGACCAGAGGCATACTATCTGAGAAATTATCAGAACTCCCTGATAGCCAAAGATAAACAGGAATTGAAACAGATGATCCATGATATTCTCTTAGATGATGAGAAACGATTAGTGTTTTCAGGGAATGCAAGGAAAGTCTTTTATGAGGAAGCCACTTTAGATAAAATGTTTGAAGGTTTTAATTCACAGCTAAATAGATTTTTCAATGAAGCAACTGGTACAAAATATTAAAAAGAAATCCTTAACAATTGAAGATGTACCTCAACCAGCATGCAAATCTGGCGGACTTCTGGTGAAAACTATTTATTCGGCAGTCAGTGTCGGTACTGAAGTTATGAAACTGAAAAATGCTGACCTGAATTATTTACAGATGGCCAGAAAAAAACCTGAACAGGTTAAGGAGGTCCTTAATACACTTTCACAATTAGGTCCGGTGGCTACCTACAGAAAAGTAATGAATAAACTTGATTCCTATTCTCCATTAGGATATAGCCTTGTTGGTGAAGTGGTTGAAGTTGGCAATAATGCCGGTAACATCTCTAAGGGTGATATTGTGGCATGCGGAGGTGCCGGATATGCAAATCATTCAGAGATAAACTTCATCCCCAGGAATTTATGTGCCAAAGTTCCGGAAGGAGTGATTTTGAAGGAGGCAGCATTTGCAACAATTGCTTCAATAGCAATGCAGGGTTTTCGTCAGACCGGATCACAGATTGGAGAGAATGTAGCAGTAATCGGATTAGGGCTATTAGGGCAAATTCTGGTACAGATAATAAAGGCAAACGGTTGCAGGGTTTTCGGGTTTGATATATCACAGAAGAAGTGTGATCTGGCATCAGGGAATGGCGCCTTCTTCACCAATGTGGCAGACAAAACAAATTTTGAAGAAGAAATTAGTACGCTGACCGGTGGTAATGGTTGCGATTCGGTTATAATAACTACCGGAACATCCAGTAATGACCCTGTTATCCTTGCAGGGAAGATCTCAAGGGACAGGGCTAAAATAGTTGATATCGGAATTACGAAAATGGATCTGCCCTGGGATCTGTATTATCATAAAGAGTTGAATTTCAGATTTTCAAGATCTTATGGACCGGGCAGATACGATTCCAATTATGAGGAAAAGGGGATTGATTATCCGATTGGCTATGTTCGCTGGACTGAACAGCGGAATATGATGTCAGTACTGCAATTATTAAAGGATGGCGCCATCAGTTTTTCCGGATTGATTACTCATGAATATAATTTTATACAATCTCCACAGGTATTTTCTGATATTAAAGAATCCAATGAAGACTTTCTGGGTGTTGTATTAAAATATGATCGGAAGGATGATAAAATTATCAGAAGGATAGATCTTGTAAACCAGCAACATATTAAATCGGAGCAGGTTAATATTGGTGTTATCGGAGCAGGGAATTACGCAAGTACCATGCTAATCCCCTTTTTAAAAGATAATGGTAGTACGAATCTTGTCGGTATTGCAACAGCCACCGGGATAAATGCCAAGGATAAAGCCCGGAAATTCGGCTTTAGTTATGCTACAACAGATTATACAGAAATACTTAATGATTCATCCGTAAATTCTGTTTTAATAGCTACAAGACATAATCAGCATGCAAAAATGCTTATTGAAGCTTTTAAAACCGGCAAGCATGTTTTTGTTGAAAAACCTTTGGCTGTTTCAATTGATGAACTTAAAGCAATTTCAAAGCTGAACTCTGAAAATAATCAGATTTTAATGGTCGGCTATAACAGGCGATTTGCTTCCTCAATACAATATTTAAAAAGTCAGTTAAAAAAGGGTATTTCTTACTCTGTGTATTATCAAATAAATGCCGGTTACATACCAAAAGAAGCATGGTATCAATCCGAGGAACAGGGTGGCCGTATAATAGGTGAAGTCTGTCATTTTATTGATACTTTGCAATACTTGTTGGATGCCGAGCCGGTCGAAGTATTTATGAATTCAACGATTGCCGGTGACATGCCGGAACAGGATAATTCTTTTATCACCATAAAGTTTAGTAATAATTCAACATGTGTTATCGCATATCTGGCAGATGGTGACAAAAAGTATTCAAAAGAAAAGATTTCAATAACCGGATACAGAACCAATATTGAATTTGACAATTTTAAGACTGTCACTGTTTTTAAGGATGGTAAAACTTCGAAAAAGAAATTTTTCACCATTGATAAGGGCCAGAAGAAAGAGATGTCGGAATTTATTAATGCTGTAAAAACCGGAATAGCTCCGATCTCATTCAATTCATTAATGTTGACAACTTATACTTCAATCCTGGCCTGTGAAAGTATCAGATCAAAAAAGAATTATAAAATATCCCTGGAAGATCTTAATGGATAACTGGTATATAAAAAGACTGGCTTCAATGTCGGCCAGGGAATTACCTTACCGGCTCAATCAGTTAATCCGGAAGAAATATGAAGAATATTCTTGGACCGGGAGAAAACTGTCTGATATACAAATACCCGGAACCGGAAGAATTCTTGATATTCAGCTAACAGATAAACAACTTTTTCCTGCTGAAATTGATATTTTCGGGAAGCTCCTTGATTACTCCGGAAGTAAAATTAACTGGCACTGTGACATTTTTTCAGGGAAGTCATTCCCTCTTGTTTTTTCAAAAAAAATCAACATTCGTAATGATACTGAGCTCTCTGCAAAAAATGTCTGGGAAATAAACCGCATGCAATTCCTGGTTCATATAGCATTGAATTATCACCAGACAGGTAATCCGGAATACCCCGACCAGATAATGCGGATAATAAGTTCATGGATAGATGATAATCCTTACCTGACCGGTATAAACTGGTATAGCAATATCGAGATTAACATCCGCCTTATAAACTGGTTTTTTTGCTGGGAAATACTGGATGTCAGTAAAATCATTGAACAAAATCCGCAATTTGAAAAATTTGTTTCGGAAAAATGGATTCCATCTATTTATCAGCATTGTAAATACTCATACAATAATCCATCCAGGTTTTCATCAGCCAATAATCATTTAATTGCTGAATACTCGGGTTTATTTATTGCCTCTTCAAAATGGAAATTCAGGGAGTCCGGATCATGGCTGAAATATACAGTAAAAGGTTTGGAAAAAGAGATAGTGGCGCAACATTCCAATGGGATTAATAAGGAAGAGGCAGCCGAATATATTCAGTTTATAACCGATTTTTTTCTTTTATCATTTGTGGTCGGCGAAAAAACAAATAATCATTTCTCCGAAATATATACACGGACCCTGAAGCTGATCTTTGAATATATTCTCGCATTTATTGATATCAAAGGGAATTATCCGAATTATGGCGACGGAGACGATGGTAATGTTGTAAGGTTTGCGGCAGGCAAACATTTTAATAATTTCACATCACTTCTAACATCGGCATCAGTGATATTCAGAGATGGTAAGTTTAAATTGGGCCTCACATCTTTTGACTTAAAGAATCAGATACTCTTTGGAAATTCCGGAAAGAAAATATTTGAATCCCTCCCTGAAAATGTAAAAAGCCGGGAAACTGTTTTTTATACAAAAGAGGGGCACTATATTTTCAGAAATCAGAAAAACGGGAAAGAAATATATCTTCATTTTAATGCAGCTCCGCTGGGCTATCTATCTCTGGCAGCTCACGGGCATGCCGACGCTTTATCATTCATTCTGAATATAAATGGTTATCCTGTAATGGTTGATCCCGGGACTTATTGTTATCACGTTGCAAAGAAATGGAGGAATTATTTTGTAAGTACCATGGCACATAATACCATTTGTATTGGTGGCCGTAACCAGGCTTATCAGGCTGGTGATACAATGTGGTCCGATCATTACAGATGCCAAATGGTTGAGGAAAAACACAATGGTATTCTGGACTCAGTCAGTGCAGAGCATAACGGTTATAAGAAAACAAAACATCAAAGGAAGATCTGGTTCAATAAGCCCGGGAATTCATTCACTATAAGTGATGAAATATCCTTGTCTGATGAAATTGAAAAGGAGTGTGTATTATTACATCATTTGCATCCTGATATCAAAGTAGAAAGGCTATCCCCAAATATGTTTTCACTGGTTCATCAAAGTGGAATCAGGTTATCCGTATCGATGCAGAATTTTGAATTTTGTTCAATCATTAACGGCGAGGAAAATCCTGTCTTGGGCTGGTATTCAGGTTCATTCATGGAAAAGGAACCAACAAATGTTCTTTACGCAAAAAAAACAATAAATCATTCATTTAAATCAATCACTAGAATACTGATACATGAATATTAGCATATTTGGCCTTGGCTATGTAGGTTGTGTAAGCTTAGGCTGCCTGGCAAAAAACGGGCATCACGTAATTGGAGTGGATTTAAGCACCATTAAGGTGGATCAGATTAACTCGGGTAAGCCAACAATTATTGAAAAGGATATTGACACAATTATTGCTGAACAATACTCCGCCGGACGTATTAGAGCTACAATCGATAATAACGCAGCTGTTGCCGGTTCAGAAATATCAGTAGTAGCTGTTGGAACCCCAAATACAGATAAAGGGCATCTAAACCTGCAATATGTTTTTAATGTTGCCGTAAACATCGGAGAGGCATTAAGATTTAAGAACGCTTTTCATATTGTTGTCATCCGTTCAACAATTCTGCCCGGGACATGCGATAAATTTGCAGATATAGTTGAAAAGGTCTCAGACAAGAAGCGTAATGAAAACTTTGCGATTGTCGATAATCCGGAGTTTTTACGGGAAGGTACCGCAGTTCATGATTATTTCAATCCGCCAATAACCCTTATCGGCTCAGATAATCAGGCCGCTGCCGAAAAGGTGGCCGGATTATATCGCGACCTGCCGGCAGAAGTTATTATGACCGATTTAAAAGTGGCTGAAATCATGAAGTACGTGGATAACACCTACCATGCACTAAAGATCTCTTTTGCTAATGAGGTGGGAAATATCTGTACCGAATTAGGTATTGATTCCTTTAAAGTAATGGAGATTTTCTGTAAAGACAAACAACTGAATATCTCTCCCTACTATTTCAAGCCCGGTTTTGCATATGGAGGGTCATGCCTTCCAAAAGATTTGAAAGGGTTTCAGACACTAGCCCATGATCTTTATCTTGATGTACCGGTCATTGATAGTATTAATAAAACAAATGAGATACAGATTCAGCGGGCTATAAAAATCTTATTCAGGTATTGGAACAAAAAACTGGGTTTTCTGGGACTGAGTTTTAAAGCCGGAACAGATGATCTGAGAAATAGCCCCGCAGTCGCTGTTATTGAAGCATTGCTGGGTAAAGGTTGTGATATTAAAATATATGACAATAATATAAATCTTTCTGTGCTGACAGGTACAAATAAAGAATTTATCAATGCACGGATCCCTCATCTGGCTTCTCTTTTAACCACTGATCCCGTGCAGCTGATAAATGATTGCAACGTTATTGTTATTAACACGAAAGAACCGGAATTTATTGATCTGGTTAAAGATCTGGGGGACAAAATTATTATAGATTTTGTACGCCTTGATGAAACGCTTCTTTCAAAGAATAATTATTATGGAATAAACTGGTAGCTCATCTGACGACCAGATATATCAGCCACCAATAAAATAAAAACCATCATGAGTAGAAAAATTTATGCAATTTCAACAGCGGTATTATTTACTGCAAGCGTGTTTGCTCAGATACCTCAAAAAATGAGTTATCAGGCAGTGATTCGCAACAGCAGCGATGCCCTGGTTACGAACACACAAGTAGGTATGCAAATAAGCATTTTGCAGGGTTCACCGGCAGGAACGGTAATTTATGCTGAAACACAAAGCCCAACTACCAATGTCAATGGACTTGTTACCATTGAAATTGGCGGAGGAACAGTAGTTTCAGGAACTTTTCCTGCAATAGACTGGGCAAACGGCAGTTATTTTATCAAAACCGAAACCGACCCGACAGGAGGAACAAGTTACACTATAGCAGGCACAAGTCAGCTTTTAAGTGTGCCTTATGCTTTGCATGCGAAAACTGCAGAAATGGTAACCGGACCAATAACCGAAACCCAAAACCTTGCTGATGTTGCAGCAATAAATAATTCTGTAAATACACAATTAAAAAATGTAACAGACCCAACCGATGCACAGGATGCTGTCACAAAAGCTTATGTGGATGCTTTGAAAACACAAATTGCAGCTATGCAAAATACACTTATTGCAGGCGGAATGGTAACAGATTATGATGGAAATTCATACAATACGGTAAAAATAGGCAGCCAGGTATGGATGGCAGAAAACCTGAAAAACACCCATTACAATAATGGTACAGCCATACCTTTGGTAACCGATGGAACTTCATGGAGTATTCTAGCCACCTCTGCCTATTGCTGGTACAATAACGATGAAACGGCATATAAAAACTCTTATGGAGCATTATACAACTGGCACGCTGTAAATGCAGGAAATCTATGCCCGACAGGCTGGCATGTACCTGACAATAACGAATGGACAACGCTGACAGATTATTTGGGAGGCTTAAGTGTTGCAGGAGGCAAATTAAAAGAAAGCAGCAATACACATTGGACTGCACCTAATACCGGAGCAACCAACGAAACAGGCTTTACAGCTCTTCCGGGTGGCGCCCGTTATAATGATGGTGTATTCTATGGTATTAACACCGGGGGTTACTGGTGGTGTGCTAATCAGTATGATGGAACGTTTGCATGGCGTCGGCTCATATATTACAATGAGAGCTATGTAGGCGAAGGTAACGGCTATAAGGAGATTGGGTTCTCTGTGCGTTGTGTTATGGATTAATTTCCTTGTCAACGGATCATACACATACTGTCATCTTCAATTAAATAATGATAAAGCTGATCTGAAGGATAAAACATTTTTTATCAGGTTCAAAATGAACAGGAAAGCTGCCACAAATGTGGCGGCTTTTTTGTTTTCCGGGTGGGCCTGAAAAATATGTGTGAATGATATAACTTATTCTATAAATTGTGTAATACAATCCTTGCCGGACATCGCGAACTTTACCCTAAATACAGCAGAGATGTCAGCATATCAAAATAAGCATATTCTTATAGTAGTTGAGAATCTGCCAGTGCCTTTTGACAGGAGGGTCTGGCAGGAGGCCAACACTCTTAAAGATACCGGAGCTGAAGTTAGTATAATCTGTCCTAAAATGATGGATTACACCGCTTCTTATGAAAAAATAAACGGAATTGAGATCTACCGGCATCCCCTACCCCTCGAAGGCAGAGGTGCCATTGGATACCTTATTGAATATAGTGTAGCATTATTCTGGGAATTTTATCTTAGCTGGAAAATCTATTTAAAGAAAAGGTTTCATGTCATCCAGGGCTGTAATCCTCCGGATATGATTTTTTTAGTGGCATTATTCTTCATTTTACTTGGCGTAAAATATGTCTTTGATCATCACGATGTGAATCCCGAATTGTACATGGCAAAATACAATAAGAAAGGATTATTTTTTAGAATGATGCTTTTATTTGAGAGACTTACATTCGCTACTGCTGATTTTAGTATTGCGACGAATGAATCATACAGGGAAATAGCAATCAGGAGAGGGAAAATGGCTGAGGATAGAATTCAGGTGGTAAGGAGCGGTCCCAGACTGGACCGGTTAAAGCTTCTGCCTCCTGATAATAAATATTTAAAGGGAAGAAAATACCTCGTAGGTTATGTAGGTGTAATTGGAGAACAGGAAGGAATAGATCTTTTACTTGAAAGTGTGAAACATATTACTTCAATACGGAAGGATATTCAATTTGCTATTGTTGGTGGTGGCAGTGACCTGAAAAGAATAGAACAATTGTCAATAAAAATGGGGCTTACTGAATTTGTTGATTTTTATGGGAGAGTTCCGGATGATTTAATGGTTGCAATATTGAATACAGCTGATGTTTGTGTCAATCCTGACAAACCCACTGAAATGAATAATCTTTCCACCATGAATAAGATAATGGAATACATGGCATTGAGAAAACCGATTGTTCAATATAACCTGAAAGAAGGCAGATTTTCGGCTCAGAAGGCATCTTTGTACGCCAGATGTGGTGACACAATGGACTTTGCAGATAAAATGACACAGCTGATTGACAATCCGGAACTAAGGAAACAAATGGCGGATTACGGATACAACAGAGTAATTAATGAACTCTCATGGGATTATGAGAGCGTAAAATTAACCAGATTTTATGACCGTATATTTCTGAGGGATTATTCCGGAAAAACCAGGCCACTGATCCCGAGGCAGACTAAAACCACCAGTACCAGGGCCGCCTGAGACGCTATAATGGCTGATTACAGTCGGGAGATTCTCTGAAGTACTGATAACAGTTATAAAATGAGTAAGATTCTTTAATTAGAGTCTTACTCATTTTTTTTTGCCCGAAAAGCAGGTTCTTAAATTGTTCCGTAATGAAAAATAGTTAAATTTATATTGAGTTAAACGCCCATATTATGTTATTTTGATATGGAAAAATCGTCCGGAATTCTGAAGTTGAGTGAGATTAATTCAATTATCAATAATCTTAACGGAGCTGTATTCAGATGCAAATTCGATGAAGAGATGACAATGGAATATATCAGTGAGGGTGTAAAGGATCTGACGGGCTATCCGTTAAATGATTTCCTGAGGAACCGTGTCAGATCTTTTGCCTCTCTTATTTATATTGATGATAAAGAGAGGGTTATGAAGAGTTTTGAAGATGTATCAAATAAAAAGGACTCTTTTACTTTAGAATTCAGGATTGTATCGCCACAAAATGAAATTAAATGGATTCGGGGGAGTGGAAAGGGTGTTTTTGAAGAAAAGAGGATTATTGCTTTCGAAGGATTTTTCTCTGATATTACTGATAGAAAGAGGGCTGAGGATGAATTAAAAAGCTCACTTGAGCAATTGCATAATGTTGCACAGCATATTGAGAAAGTGAGAGAGAATGAAAGACTGGCTATTTCACGGGAACTTCATGATGATCTTGGACAGGCCCTTACAGCTGTCAAAATTGATCTGGCATCCATCAAACAAAATGTTACCGATATGGCGACAGTCCTGAAAATTAACAGGGCTTCAGCTCTTGTCAGTGATACTATCAAAAAGGTTCAGAGACTTACGTCTCAGTTAAGACCCCAGATAATAGATGATCTGGGGCTTGAAACAGCAATAGAATGGTATACAAAAGAATTTGAACAAAGAAACAGAGTTAAGATTTATCTTGATTTGGATTCTGACATTAAAATAGCTCCGGAAGCTTCTCTGATCCTCTTCAGGATCATGCAGGAAGCACTTACAAATATTGCCAGGTACTCCGGAGCCACCAGCGTTAAAATCCTATTGACAAAAAAGGGTGATAATATTGATTTCTCGATTTCTGATAACGGGATCGGAATACCCGAAGACAAATTATATTCAAAAAATTCATTCGGAATAATAAGCATGAAGGAGAGAGCTGCTTCGTTGGGTGGAACTTTAAAAATTTATCGTGAGGATAACCGTTTTACTGTTATTAACCTTGTTTTTCCGTTAAACAATAAAGGAACCAATGAAAATTCTAATTTGTGATGATCACAAAATCGTCCGCGACGGTCTCAGACAAATACTTCAGCAACTTGAAGAAGTCACCTTTATCGGGGAAGCCAGAGATGGAAAAGAAGCTTTGACCATTTTAAAAGGAGACGCCTTTGAGGTCGTATTACTCGACATTTCACTACCCGACCAGAACGGTCTTGAAGTTCTTAAATATGTTAAATCAAAATGGCCGTCAACAAATGTATTGATGCTTAGTATGCATCCCCAGGAACAATACGCCATAAGAGCTCTGAAAATAGGGGCTTCGGGGTATCTCACCAAAGATACCGCTTCAGAAGAACTCATATCGGCTATAAAAAAAGTATCAGCGGGCGGAAAATACATCTCACAATCACTTGCCGAGAATCTTGCTCTTCATCTGGATGATGATTCGAATCGTCAGAAGCATGAGATTCTTTCCAATCGTGAATTCGAGATTATGATCAAGATTGCTAATGGGAAGTCACTTCAGGAAATCGGGAATGAACTTTTTATATCAGTTAAGACCGTAAGTACATACAGGTACCGTATAATGGAGAAAATGGGATTAAAAAAAAATACAGAGCTCACCAGGTACTGCATGGAGAGTAACTTAATTTAAGTATTGCATAACGGGTGCCTGTCTCAGGCGCTCAACACCCTTCATTGTCAGAATTTTCCTACACAAAATCAATTCTTTTTCTTACAATCTGATATCCATAGTCTTACAGCTTATCCTGTGGTAAGCTGGTACTTTTATCATGTTATAAAACAACATCGATATGAAAGTATTATTAGCAGATGATTCAGGTTTAATCCTCGAGAGATTAAAAGAGATGCTGAGCATGCATAAGCAGGCTGAGGTAGTGGCTTCTTTAAAAAACGGAACAGAAGCTCTGGAAGCATTAAGGAACCTGAAACCCGACCTCGCTATAGTTGACATTAAAATGCCGGGATTGAGCGGGCTGGAAGTTTTAAATGAGATCAGGAAAGAGGATGACAACATCAAATTCATAATTCTTACTTTTTATTCATCAGATTATTACAGGCAGCTGGCAATTAAGGCGGGTGCTGATTATTTCTTTAATAAGGCTGATGATTTTGATAAAGTCTCCCTGGTGGTTGAGGAAATGATTTGGAAAGCGAAAATATAAACTATAGACATGAAAAAGATACTTATAATATTACTTCTCACAATCAGTTCTGCAGTTTACGCTACCAGGTATTATGTCAGTACATCCGGGAATAACGCGAATAACGGGCTCTCTGCCGCAACCCCGTGGCAAACGATTCAATATGCTGAAACACGTGCAACAAATGCAGGAGATATTATTGCTTTAAAGAGAGGGGATATCTGGTCGACCAATATAGCATTAGGGATACACCATGGAGGAACTTCCGGAAATCCAATAACCTGGGATGGTGCTTTGTGGGGTTCGGGAGCCAATGCCATTATTCGTTCAAATTCTAACCGTACGGGTTCAAATATTTCAATAGTTAATATTACTGGTTGCAGTTATGTAACATTCCAGAATATATCGGTTGACGGGAATAATACATTTACATTCGGGCTTGTTATCGGGGGTACTGATAATATGTACTCAGCTGGTGGAATACAAAATGCAGAAAAAGGTATTATCGTTCAGAATTGTTCTGTTTTGAATTGCGGGAATGGTGCTAATTATACAATTGGTTTATTATGCCAGACCTGGCACAATGATATGTCAGATATAACAATAAAGGGAAATACTTTTAATGGAGCTGATGATGAACAATTGTCTTTTTATGGAGGAAAGACATCAGACGGAGGAACACCTGCTCAATGTAAAAATGTCTATATAGGATATAATACTCTGACTAACTGGGGGAGAAGAAATCAGTCTACCGGATATGGATTACAGATAAACAACAAAATTACCGATGTTATTATTGAACATAATACCCTGACCACAGGACCAAACGGACATGGAAATGCTTTCCAGATAGAATCAAATGAGACAGTTCAAGGATGGTTTCCTACCGGAATTAAGGTGCGATATAATAAAATTTATGCAACAACAGATAATACCTTTTGTATGTTTATTACACAGGGTCAGGCAAAAACCGTCGATGTATATTCCAACCTGCTATATAGTGGCTCCAAGACTACTAATGGCGGTGGTATTTGGATCGTCAGTTCCGCTTCTCCTTCATGGACTGGTGCCAAACTGAATTTCTACAATAATACAATCTATACATTGTCAGGCAGATCATTTAATAATGACTGTGCAGCTGCCGGGGTTGTGACACTTAAAAATAATCTTATCTATAATACAGGGAACGATGATTATGGAATGATGTGTCTTGTAAATAATACCGCCGGGGCAATCACACATAGTAATAACTTATATTATCGGAGTGTAAATACCAACTTTACAAAGATTAAGGACGGAGGCTCTTATAAGCAAACCCCCGATCAGGTGTTCTCCTGGGAAGCAGCGGCGTTAGTGACTGATCCTCTCTTTGTAAATCCGGGAACAGATTTTCATTTAAAATCCGCTTCCCTTGCAAATAGTGCAGGCCTGACTATACCGGGAATAACAAAAGATATTGAGGGTGTAACATTTAACAATCCTCCTGCCATTGGTTGCTATCAGTCTTATTCAGTTATGCCACCCCCCGTATATATGAGTTCTATTATTGCTGAAGCCACACCGAATATTATAGAAATTACCTATAATCTGAGTATGGCTAATATTGTACCCGCAGTTTCTGCTTTTAATATTCAGGTAAATTCGATAAACAGGGCATTGAATTCAGTCACAATTGTCGGAGTTGCGGTTAAATTAACATTAGTAAGTCCTATAGTTTTGGGAGATATTGTAACGGTTTCTTATACAAAACCTGCAACTAATCCTTTGCAAACAACATCAGGTGGGCTGGCAGCAAATATTTCAACACAGTTAGTAACTACTAATCTGATCACTGTTATTTCCCCCGAGGAGAATCCTGTACCTGCTAATATAAAGATTAAAATTTATCCTAATCCTGTCCATCATATTCTTAATATTTCATGTGAGTATACCAGTACCTATTCAGTACAGGACGCCATAAACTCACCTAATAGTATAAGAATCGTTGATCTGTCAGGAAAACGTGTCCTCGAAAGAAGGTTAGATCCAGGGTGTAGCAATCAAATGATTCCGATAGATCTCAGTTCTGGTATTTATTTAGTCCTTCTTGTATCACGTGGATTGACACTCTCTTCACAAACTCTTATTGTTTACAATTAACCTGCTTTTTTCTTAAGATAATAACTGCTGTAATGTCTGTATGGACTCGTATCCAAACTCAAACTATTAAAAATGACATCATAATTATTAATTTTATTTGATTTAAAGTCCTTTATAACATTGCCTAAAATATCTTTCCGTGTATAATTGATCCTGGATATCAGAAGGATTTCTGAAGCGTATCGTATAAGCTGTAATGCATCTACAACCAGTCCAACCGGTGATGTATCAATTATAATAAATTCATATTCTTTTTTAAGATAATCTATCAGTTCATCGAGTGCCCCTGATTCTATTAATTCCGATGGATTTGGTAACAGAGGTCCGGCAGGAATAAATGACAGGTTATCAACAAAAGTGTTACGTACGATCTCAGCTGCTGAGGCATTATTAATCATAAAGGTTGATACCCCAACCAGGTTATCTTCTTTGAATTTATCATGAAGGGTGGGTTTGTGGAGATCACAATCAATAATAATAGTCTTATACCCGACAGAAGCAATAGAGGCAGCAATGTTAAACGAGATAAAACTTTTCCCATCTTTTGGTTGTGATGAGGTAACAAGTACTACCTTGGATTTCTCAGACCTGAGTTTCAGGAAAAGATTACTTCTTAACCTTCTGAATGATTCGGCAACTGCAGATTTAGGATCTTTTATAACAACCGCTTCGCTATTATTGTTGTTATTATATATAATTCCCATACTGGACCGATTCAATAAGTATTCAATATCATAAATACTGGTGACCTTGTTGTTAAAGTAATCTCTTATTACAATGTAGCTTGTTGGTATCAAAAAACCCAAAAATAATGCTAACAGGTAACTCAATTTTGCCCTTGGTATTATAATCCTTTTAGTGAACTGTCGTGCTGGTTCTATAATCTCATAATCAGGATAATTTGAAGCCATTGTAATAGCCGCTTCAGATCTTTTTTGAAGCAAATATGTATATATCACATCGCTCAGATCGAATTTCCTTTGTAGTCCTACCATATTCAATTCGGTCCTTGGCAACTGTGAAATCTCGTTTGTGAGTTTATTAGATCTGTAATTCAATTCATTAAGGGAAAGGGCAAGGGTATTCAGATTATTTGTAACATTTTCAATAATTGTTTGTTTCTGTATCTTTATTTTATTTTCAATCTGGCCCATGAAAAGGTTTCTGTTACTATTATTACTTAAAATACCTGATCTTTGAGAATATAATGCCAGAAGATCGGTAATGAGCTGGTTCATTATAGGATCTGCCACATTCATTGAAGATGGTGGAACAACACCTGACAGATCTTTATTTGTCTTAAAATTGCTGATTATATAATTATAATAACGTTCCTGAATTCTAAGGCTAGCCCGCTCTGTTTCGATTTGTTCCAATTTCTCGTAAATACTTTTGCCCTGAAAACTAAGGTCCATTACCTGGTTAGCAGACCTGTAATTTCTTAGTTTAGATTCTGACTCGATAAGTGAATCTGATATTTCGGATATTTGTGAATCAATAAAATTTATTGTGCTGCGCGCAATCTTATTCTTTTTTGCGAGATTCTCCTCAAGGATCGCATCGATGTATTTATTTAAAAAGTTTACAATTTTCTCAAGGTTCTGCCCCCGGAATTTTAAAATTATTATTGGTGTCTTAGGTGATAATGATTCAACTTTGAGCTTCTTAAGGTACTCTTGTGTCAGGAAGTCCTGATGATAAAAACTGAAATAGAACAAATCGTCCGGATTGATTTTTTTAGAATGTAAACCTTTTTGAAGTGAAACCGAAAATGACAAGTTTTTATTTCTGATCGTTTGGTTAAAGCTACAGATAGTATCTATTTTCAGAGACAGGTTTTCGCTTACAACCTGATTATCGAGATAATTATACAATGATACCTTATTCTGAGATGCAATAAGCCTGAAGACAGAATCGTTGATAATGAGAATTTGAAACTTCACATCAATTGGTTGGATATGTGATTTATCCATATAAACGGTAAAGGGAGCTTCCTGATAAAGATCCGTAGACTGCCGGAACAGTTTATTCTTTTCGGAGAAATAGCCAACCTCAAGATTCATGGTGGTTATTGCAGAAGAAACCGTCGGGAACGACATAAGATTATTTATACCGTTTTCAATATTTCTGTTCGATTGTAAAGATTTAAGTCCCATGAATAAATCATTGGAGCTGAGTAATGAGGAAGCATCATTCTGTACAGGACCAATAGATGCTTTAACCTCATATATCTTAGTAGCATATTTATTAAAAAGGAAAGCAACAATCAGAAACAATAGAATACAGGCAATATAAAAATATTTGAAATAAGCAACATTTATTAAATAATGCTTTAATAGTGCTATGGTTGAATCGGATCCCTTGGTCATTAATTTTATAATAAATTGTTATTTAAAATTTTACTCCGGTAAAAAGCAAAACTGCTATCAGAGTTGTTATTGAGGTAAGTACTGTTGTAAAAGTAATGTTCGAGTAACTTGAAGAAACGGCTTTCAATGGTTCTACAACAATCACATCATTAGGCAGAATATAATAAGCGGCATTGTCTGCAATCATTGAATTTGACAGATTTAACCGGAAATGCATTATTTTGTCTCCCTGATTCCTGACCAGAATGATATTTTTCCTGTCACCGTATCGCGTTATCCCTCCACCCAGACCAATTGCTTCGTAGATATTAAGCTTATCCTGAGTAAAAGAATAGATTCCCTGTCGCTGAACCTCACCTATAACAGTGATTTGGTTATCAATGTATTTGACAATTATGGAGGTATTAGTTACATAATCAGTCAACGCAATCTGAATTTTTTCTGCAGCCTGTGATGTAGTAAGTGAAACTACCTTTATGTTCCCGACAAAAGGAAAATTTATATTACCGGATTCATCAACAAGGTATCCAATAACACCGTTATTGCCGCTGCCATACCTCATCTCCTCGGAAGAATTAAAAATCTGGCTTGTTTGAGGATCAATACTCAGTACTTTGATAAATAGTTTATCAAAAGGCATTATCATCTTTTGAGTGCGTGGATTAATTACCGGCTCTTCAACATTATTAATGTCGTTGAAATATTTTAACTGCCTGGTCGGGACGCATGACACAACAAACAGCGATATAAAAATAACTCCTGCTGTATAATTTCTAACCTTCATTCCTGGCGAAGTGTTTTAATTGATAAAAATTTTGAATAAAGGTGACCACTTCTGAAAAAAAAAGTGTTACATAATTTTGCTAAAAGGTTACATCATTCACACATTCAATGTCTGGTGTAAATAAATAATTTCTTGTAACATGTATCTTTGCCAACAGACATAAAAAAGGTTTATTTTTGTTTGAATCATAAACATTTTCCTATGAATTCACTTTAATAATTTTTATGTAAGAGAAAATCTGTTTCATGTGCTTTTAATGTGAAAAAGAATTTAGAGAACTTAAATCAATAATAAAATTTGCAGCGATGGATAAGAAAGCTTTAATCACAGGTATTACCGGACAGGATGGAGCATACCTTGCAGAATTTCTGATAAGCAAAGGTTATGTGGTTCATGGCATAAAACGAAGAAGTTCTCTTTTAAACACCGGCAGGATTGACCACCTTTATCAGGATCCGCATGTTGAAAAAAGGAATCTTATTCTTCATTATGGTGATCTTACCGATTCTATGAATGTTACGCGGGTTATACAGGAGTGCCGCCCGGATGAAATATACAATCTTGGTGCTATGTCTCATGTTAAAGTCAGTTTCGATATTCCGGAATACACAGCTAATACTGACGGATTAGGTACACTCCGTATCCTGGAGGCAATAAGACTTCTTGATCTTAAGGATCAGGTGAGGATATATCAGGCCAGCACTTCAGAATTGTATGGACTGGTTCGGGAGGTTCCTCAAACTGAGAATACTCCATTTTATCCTCGTAGTCCCTATGCTTGTGCCAAACTCTATGCATACTGGATTACAGTAAACTACCGCGAAGCATATGGATTGCATGCCAGCAATGGAATACTCTTTAATCATGAATCTCCTATCCGTGGTGAAACATTCGTCTCACGCAAGATTACCATGGGGACCGCCCGGATTGTTCTCGGGCTGCAGGAAATTCTTTATATGGGAAATCTTTCATCTAAACGCGATTGGGGGCATGCCAAAGACTATATAAAGGCAATGTACCTTATCCTTCAGCAGGAAAAGCCTGATGATTATGTTATAGCAACCGGTGTGACGACTGAAGTTCGTGAATTTATCAGAAAAACATTTGCATATGTCGGAATTGAGCTTACATTCAAAGGAGAAAAGGAAAGTGAGACAGGGGTAGTCGCAACTATTAATGAAGAGTTGTTTATTGAAAAGGTAAGCAAGGAACATCTGGTGAAATTTAAATCTCGTATCAAGGCCGATCCGCTGGTTGTTAAAGTTGATCCGGCTTACTACAGGCCTACTGAAGTTGACATTTTGCTTGGTGACCCATCCAAAGCACATGAAAAGCTTGGATGGAATCCTCAGTATGACCTGGATGGGCTGATCAGAGAAATGGTTGATTCAGACCTGGTAATGATGAAAAAAGAGAATTACCTTAGAAAAGGAGGTTATAATATCCTTAATTACTTCGAATAAATTTCATATATGGAAAAATTGTCTAAAATATTTGTGGCCGGGCACACAGGTTTGGTTGGTTCGGCAATTACAAAGTGCCTGATGCAAAAGGGATACAATAATTTTGTTTTCAGAACATTTTCAGAGCTTGACCTGGTTGACCAGAAAGCTGTTGATTCATTTTTTGAAAAAGAGAAGCCCGAATATGTGTTTCTTGCTGCAGCCATGGTAGGTGGCATCATGGCAAATAATACATTTAGAGCAGATTTTATTTATCAGAACATAATGATCCAGACAAATGTCATTCATTCCTGCTGGAAACATAAGGTTAAAAAGCTTCTTTTCCTCGGATCAACCTGTATTTATCCTAAACTCGCCCCCCAGCCGCTAAAGGAAGATTATTTGCTTTCCTCACCATTGGAATACACAAATGAACCGTATGCTATTGCCAAAATTGCCGGAATTAAGATGTGCGAGTCTTTTAATAACCAATACAATACCAACTTTATTTCGGTTATGCCAACTAATCTTTATGGTCCCGGTGATAACTATAATCTTGAAAAATCGCATGTTTTACCGGCATTAATGAGAAAGATTCACCTTGGGAAATGCCTGGAAGAAGGTAATTGGACAGCTATACGGAGAGACCTCAATAAAAATCCGGCAGAAAAAACAGATGGCAATTCTGATGAAAAAGCAATCCTTGAAATACTTGATAAATATGGGATACAGATCATTGATGATGCTTCGGGGAAAAAATCAGATTCCGGATTAAATGTCGACCGGAAACCAGGAAGGAAAGTAAAGGTAACTGTCTGGGGGACCGGTACTCCATTACGTGAATTTATGTACTCTTTCGATATGGCAGAAGCATGTATATATGTTATGGAGAATGTAAATGTTCGTGACATTATAGAATTGAATCAACCTGGGAATCGACCTGAGTATCATCCACCACATTTCATAAATATTGGCACCGGAGAGGAAATTTCTATTAAAGAACTTGCTCTCAGAATAACACGATTAACCGGATTTAAGGGAGAAATCGTTTATGATGAGTCCAAACCAGATGGGACAATGCGGAAGACTGTTGATATCGGCTTACTGAAGAAACTTGGATACAAACATAAATTTAATCTGACTGACGGATTAACAGAAACTTACACTAATTATTTGAAATAGAAAGAAAAGTGATTGAATTACGGACTTAATACAATCCGGG
>Ga0105100_10000187_pt1 | contig 35930 bp, 41 predicted proteins | sample PPLLak12cMay2015_2_FD_87033 | JGI IMG/M metagenome (GOLD analysis project Ga0105100, IMG submission 87033) | Freshwater sediment microbial communities from Prairie Pothole Lake near Jamestown, North Dakota, USA - PPLs Lake P8 Core (1) Depth... | ecosystem: Environmental > Aquatic > Freshwater >... | reverse complement strand
CCGATCGTTCCCAGGATCGAGATCACCAGCACCAATGCCAGCAGCGGCCCGCCGATCCGCAGCCCCACGCGCCAGCCCTCTTCGGCCGTCACGAATTCCACCGTCCGCTCCGGCGTAGCGATCTCCGTGCCGTCGTCCCTGAGCCCGACGGCCGAGAGGAGATGCATCCCCAGCGCATAATCTCCGGTGCGGAATTGTTGTCGGAAGGGCGGCTCGCGGTCGAGCCCCACCACCTGCCCGTCGATCAGGAAGGTCACCTGGCCGACGTCGTCGCCGGCACCCTCGACCCACATCGAGATCGTCCCCTGCAGGCGGTTCCCGGCCTGGAATCCGAAGTCCTTGCTCACCCGCAGCTCGATCGCCTGCGTCGCCTGCGCCCAGGCCGCCCCAGCCGGCAAAGCTGCCAATACGGCCGCCAGCCCGATGATCCACAGCCGCTTCATGGAGACTCCATCTCACTTCCAGCGCGTCAGGATGCTCTCGCGCTGGAATAACTGGGTGGCGAAAGCCAACAGCCCGGCGTCGACCACGACCAACCCGACGGCGATCCACACGATCAGGCGGGCGTTGATAAACAGCAGGCCGGTGATCTGTCCGAAGAAGACCAGCATCACCGGCATGATGACCAGCCCGGCCAACTGCTCGGCCACGCGAGGGTCGTTCACCCTGGACGAGATCATGACCGCAATGCTGACGGCCATGACGGCCAACAGTGGCCCGACGATGAAGATCGCCAGCAGCCACAGCGGATCGGTCAGACGCCCGAGCACGGCCGGACTGATCGCCATCGCCGCCGCCCCGATGGCGAAGATCAAGAACGCCCCCCACGTGGCGCCGACGGCCGGGATCGCCGCCGCCAGGCCCTTACCGGCCAGAAGTTCCAGCGTGGTGATGGGCGTGGCCAACAGCGGCTCGAGCGTCCGGGTGGTCTTCTCGCCGACGATGCTGTAGGAGGCGATCGTGGCCGGGATGACCAGCGGCATGATCAAGAACAGCAGCATGAACTGGCTGACGAAGAAGTACTGCGCGCATTCCGCGCCCGTCAGCCCGCCGCACATTTCGGAGAAGCCGCTGGGCATGTCCGAGGCGCTCATCAGACTCATATCGCCCGTGGAACGCGTGGCCGACAGTACGACCAGGGGCAGGGCGGTCAGCATCAGCGGCAAGAACGCTACGGTGAACAATACCAACCGGTTGCGGAAGACCTCGGCCCACTCTTTGCGCATCAGCAGCCAGACTTTTCGCATATCGCCTCGCCGCCCGGCGCTGCCTGAGCGCCGGACTTTCCGATCAATCCTGGTGGGCGCTCCCGACCAGTCGCAGGTAGACGTCCTCCAGTGATCGCCGCAACTCCCCCACGAAGCGGATGTCCGCCCCCGCACCGACCAGCGCCCGCACCAGCGCGGGATTGTTCGCTTCCGGATCCTCCACCTGCAGCACCAGCTTGTTGTCCACCGGTTCGACCTTATGGACCACCGGCAAGGCGCGCACGATCTCGACGAAGTCGGCTGCGTTCTGTCGCAGGTGAAAGACAACCGACCGACCATACAGCTCGCGCCGCAAGGCCGCCGGGGTGTCCAGCGCCAGCAGGCGCGTGTTGAAGATCGCGATCCGATCACACAGGCGATCGGCCTCATCCAGGTTGTGGGTGCACAGGAAGATGGTCCGCCCTTCCTCTTTCAGTTCGCCGATGAACTCGCGCACCAGGTGAGCCGCCTCCGGGTCGAGACCGCTGGTCGGTTCATCCAAGAACAGGACCCGGGGCTCATGCAACATCGCCCGGGCGATGGCCAACTTCTGCCGCATTCCCTTCGAGAAAGTCCCCACCGCTTCGGCGCGCCGCTCCCACAATCCCAGCAGGCGCAGGTAGCGTTCGACCTGCTCTGCCACGCTTTCGACCTCATAGAGTTGGGCGAAGAAAGCCAGGTTGTACTCGGCGCTCAAGCGGTCATACAGGCCGGGTGACTCGGTCAGAATCCCCACCTGGCGGCGGATCTGATCGTCCTCTCGGCCGAGCTCGTGCCCGGCCACCCAGGCGCGCCCTGCGCTGGGATCGATCAGCGCGCACAGCATGCGCAGCGTCGTGGTCTTGCCCGCGCCGTTGGGGCCGAGGAAGCCGAACACCTCCCCGACCTTGACCTCCAGGCTGAGCTGATCCACAGCCAAGTTCGATTCGAATTGCTTGGAAAGGCGATCGATCCGTATCATGACACCCCGATCAGCCGCCGAGCGAACGGGCCGGCGGGCCTGATTCTAGCGGCTTCGCTGACAGACGCAGCCTTTCGCTCACTCCGTGAACCGGCTGTCGTCCAGACGGTCCGGGCGCTCCGGGGCTGAGCGCGGGGGCATTGCCGGCGCCGCCGGGTCCTCCTGCGCCGGCGCGGCCGCGGCCGCCTGCCCACCCCGCAGCGCGAGGATGATCCCCAGGCTGGCGAGCGCCGCCAGGCCGACGACGCCCTCGGCCAGGTATGGCCCGCCTGACGCGGACACCACCACAGCGGCGGCATCGACCAGCATGTGCCAGGCGACGGCCAGGACCCACCACAGGGCGTTACCACGGCGAAAGGCCTGCAGCACCAGGACGGTCAGGCTGAGATGCAGGCAGATGGCGAAGACGCGCTCGACCGCACCGAGAATGGTCAGGTGCCACGGCATCGCCCAGTAGGCCTGCAGCTGGGACCGAGCCGCCTCGACCTGCTCAGCCGGGACGACCGTTGCCAGATCGACACCCTCCAGCGCGACGGCCTGCAGGAGTCCATACAGCGCCAACCCACCCAGCACAATCGCCTCAATGCCGCCGTGACCGGCGCCGAACAGCAACGCCTCGCCCCAGGTGCGCGCCTTCCGCAGCCAGGCCGCGTAGACCAGTGCCCGGGCGCCCTCCTCAAAGATGCCCGCTGAGAGCCCGTACAGCAAGCCGGTCATGACCAGGGGCGCGCCGGACATGTTCTCCGTCAGACCCAATCGCTCCACCCAGGGGTTCAGAACCCAGGCATTGAACGGCAGGTGGAGGATCTGCGAACCCAGGAATGTCACCGCGCCGATGCCGAACAGCCCCCAGCCTAGCCGGAATCGGCGCACAAGGATGATGCCCAGCACCAAAGGCAGGCCGATCATGAGCAGGGCATTGGCTGCACGGATGAAGGTGTCCATGGCTTCCGCGACCTTGGGCAGCGTGCCTCCGTCAGAGCTCTTGCTGCCGGAAGACGGCCCAGGCAGCGAACAGGGCGGCCAGGATCAAGGCCACGCTGACGGCCAGCGCGCCCCAGGCCGGCTCGGCGGAGATCCCCAGCGCCAGCCCACCCCCCCACCTCAGCATGGCCGCCGGCAGCCAGCGCCCGACCGGCGGCAAGGTCCCCAGCACTCCCATCAGGGCCAGCACGGCCACGGCCATTCCAGCCGCAGCCAACTGGCTGCGGGCCAGGGTGCTGGCCAAGAGCGTGACCGCGATCAGGACCAGCAGGTACACCAGGATCAGCGCGTTGGCGGCCAGGAAACCGGTGGGCGGCACCCATTCAAAGAGCAGGCCCGTGTAGTAGTAACCCGCCAGCCCTGCCACCGCCACGCCGGCCGTGAAGGTCAAGCCGTATGCCAGGAATTTAGCCAGCAGGAAAGAGGCGCGCGAGACCGGCTTGCTCAGCGTGATCTCGGCCGTGCCGCTCGCACGTTCGCCGACTACGGTCGCCATGGGTACCAGGATCGCCAGGATGACGCCGAACTGGACAAGATTGCCGCTGTACTCCGTCATGGCCATCGCCACGTCCGGGTCCGGCATGATCTCAGCCAGGCCTTCGGGTACGTCGGCCATGCTGGAAAGGATGACCGGAAGATACTTGGCCGAGACCGGCCCCAGGATTCCGAATGCGGTCAGAACGGCCAGCGTGATCAGGAATCGGTAGGAACGCCAGAGTTCGCTGAATTCTTTCCATAGCAGGGTTCGCATCAGGTTGACTCCACCAGCCGCAGGAAGACATCCTCAAGGGTCGGGCGGGCGATCTGGAAACGTTCCACCGGCATGCCCGAGCCCAGGACGAGCGCCTGGACGCGCGCGCCGGTCTGGGGGCCTCCGTCCAGCCGCAGCCGGGCCAAGTGACCATCCACCTCCACTGCCAGCACGCCCGGCTCGCGCCGGGCGGCTTCCGCCCAGGCCGCCACGGAGGCGCCGTCGGCGGAGAATTCAGCCTCGATCCCAGGGACTGCGTAGCGGCTGAGTAATGCTTCGCGCTCCTCGAGCGTCACCAACTCCCCATGGTTGAGCACCCCGATGGTGTCACAGATGCGCTCGACATCCTCCAGAATATGGGTGCTCATGAACACAGTCCGCTGTTCCTTGAACCCGCCGATCAATTCCAGCATATCCCGTCGTCCGCCGGGGTCCAGGGCGCTGACCGGCTCGTCCAGGAGCAGGACCGGAGGGTCGTTGAGGAGCGCCTGGGCCATGCCCAGCCGCTGGCGCATGCCTCGGCTGAAGCCGCCGATCCGCCGTCGGGCCACGTCCTGCAGGCCGACGAGCTCCAGGAGTTCGGCGGCCCTGCGGCGCGCCTGCCGCGCCTCCATCTTGAACAGCCCGCCGACGTACTTGGCCAGGAACTCGCTGGCGGTCATCCAGGGGTAGAAGCGGGGCTCCTCCGGCAGGTAGCCCACCATCTCCCGGGCCGGGCTCTCCGGCCCGACCGGCGCCCCGCCGATCCAGGCCTGACCGGCGGTCGGCCGCGACAGTCCGGCCAACAGCCGCAGCGTGGTCGTCTTCCCGGCGCCGTTCGGACCCAGAAAGCCGAAGACCGTCTGCGGGCGGACTTCCAGATCGAGACCCTGCAATCCGACCACCGGCCCGAAGGTCTTGCGCAACCCCTGGGTCCGAATGGCGCTCACGTCTCATCCCGCCCGGCCAGGAAGTAGATCACTGGACCGATGATCGAGAGGAACATCACCACGGCCCAGACCCACTTGGGGCCGCGGGTGCGGCGCTCGGCCTTGGCCAAGTCGATGAACCCGGCGATGAGGAGCACCAACTCGATCAGGATGAGCGGCGCCAGGAGCGGAAGCAGTCGGACCAGTTCATTCGTATCCATTGGGCCTCCCACGGGGCTGCCGAGCAACCCCAAGACGTTTCACGTGAAACAGCCTCCCGATCCTTAGCCGCCGGCCGGCGGCGCGCCCGGCCCGGCTCCCACACTCCCGTGGACAGGGGCTGTCCGGCTCCTGGCCGAGCAGCCCCTGTTTCACGGGAAACACCGGCCGGATCAGGTCCGGAAGAGGACCTTCTCGCGCCCGAACTGCCAGATGGCCAGGCCCACCGCCAGGGCGGCATAGACCAGGGAGGAGCCGACCATCAGCCCAAAGGAGGCCGGCTCGACCTGGCCCAGGAACAGGTCACGCAGGATCACCAACGTGCTGAAGACCGGGATGGCAAAGGACGGCAAGCTGGGCGAGAGATCGGGCAGCACCATGACCGCCATGGCCGGGATCAACACCGCGAACTGCATCGGCACGATGTAGTTCTGCGCCTCCTTGAAGCTGCGCGCCAGCAGGCAGACGGCCATTTCAAGCGCCGAGAACAGGACCACGACCGGCAGGGCCGCGGCCATCAAGAGCGCCGCCGTTGGAAGGTCGATCCCCAGGCCGGTGTTCCCGCTCACCGGCGGGGCGACGGCGAAAGCGATCAGCATGCTGGCAACGGCCAGGATTAGCGCCACCAACGACGTCGTCACGACCGCCAGCAGCTTGCCCAGCACCAGGGTGCGGCGCTGCACGGGCGTCGTCAACAGCGGCTCGAGCGTCAGCCGCTCCTTCTCGCCGGCAGTGACGTCGATGGCCGTGTACATACCACCCACCAGCGCCCACAACACAATGAACATCGGCAGCATCATCCCCAGAAACGAACCGCCCATCTGTTGCGGCGTAGCGATGTTCACGTCCTCGATGGTGAAGGGCACAAGCTGCTGCGGGTCGATGCCCAAGGCCTCCAGCCGCTGCGTCACCACCGCCTGGTTGTACCCCGACAGCAACGTCCGGAAGCGCTCGGCCTGGACCGAGAACATGTCGCTTTGGTCCACCAGCATTTGCACCACCGCCGTCCGGCCCTGCGCCAGAGAGGCCTCGAAACCGGGCGGGATCACCAGGCCCACGTCCGCGCCGTCCTCTTGCAGCAGCCGGCGCGGCTCGTCCGCTTCGACACGTTCGATCTCGCCGCTGGCCAGGAGCGTCGCGAACAGCTGCGGGCCGTTCTCAGCACCCACGAACACGGCCCGGATGGTCGACTGCTCCTGAGCCTCGGCCTGACGCTGCAACAGTGTCTGCGGCAGCAGGACGAACACGGGCATGACCAGGACCGGGCCGATGACCATTGCGGCCAGCGTGCGGCGGTCCCGCAGCGTGTCCAGCAGCTCCTTGAACCAGACCAACAGGACCGTCACCCCGCCACCTCCTCCAGTTCCCCCACCAGCTGGACGAAGGCATCCTCGAGAGTCGCCTGGCCGGTCTGCCTCAGCAGGTCGGCCGGCGTCCCGCTGGCCACGACCCGGCCATGGTCGACGATCGTCAGTCGGTCACATAGCCGCTCCGCCTCACTCAGGATGTGCGTCGACAGGATGACGCAGCGGCCTTCTGCGCGGAAGCGTTCGATCAGGTCGCGCACGTTGCGCGCGCTCATCACATCCAACCCGGCGGTGGGCTCGTCCAGCAGCAGGTGCTGCGGGTTGTGAATCAACGCCCGCCCCAGGGCGACCTTCTGTTTCATGCCTTTCGAAAACGGTTCGCAGCGTCGGTCGGCGTACTCGTCCATCTCTAGATCGGCGATGAGCGTCTGGATGCGCGCTTCCAGCGCCGCTCCTTGCAGGCCGTGCAGCCGGCCGAAGTAGCGCAGGTGCTCGCGCGGCGTCAGACGCCCGTACAGGCCCCAATACTCCGGCAGCACCCCCAGATCGGCCCGGACGGCGGTCGCCTGCGAGCGTACGTCATGGCCGCCCACCTGCGCTGTCCCAGCCGACGGAAGCAACACGGTCGAGAGCATCCGCAACGTGGTCGTCTTCCCGGCACCGTTCGGCCCGAGCAGCCCCAGGACCTCACCCTGCTCGGCCCTGAAAGTCAGCCCGTCCACGGCCCGCACGGCCCCGAAGTGTTTGGCAAGCCCCTGCACTTCGATCATCGACCTGTCTCTCCTTGATCCTCGGCGGGCTTGCGGGCATCCCCACACTACACGCAAGCCGGCTACGGACACAGAGCCTATCGAGCGAGTCCGGTGATCCTCGAATGTGGGGGGCGCCCCTCAAATGCGGGAGGCTCCAAAGGCTGCTCGCGGGGGTGTCCGACGCTCTGGATTCTCCGGCAAGCGGAATTGCGTCCGTCGTGCCTGTCTCTCACCAGGGACTCGGCGGCGCGGTTCGCTTGCGCCGGACGTTGGCGCTCAACGGCCGTTTGGCCAGCACGGTGATCTTGAAGGTGTTCTCGCGCGCCAGGCCGCTGACCACCTCCCAACCCTCCGCCCCGAGCGCGTTGAGCTCGGCTTCCATGTCCTCGTCTTTGGTTGAGCGCAAAATACCCCCAAAACTGATGACGCGATACTCCCACTCAGCCTCTTCGGCCATGGCTCACTTCGCCTCCGCCGTCCCCTGGCGGGCGAGCGATACCATCCCGCTCAGACCACCCAGGTTCATGGTGTCGACGGCGCTGGAGGGCACGATCACCAGCGCTCCCTTCTCCTTCAACCCTTCGAAGAGCATGTTCATCGCCCGCAGGTGCAGCGCGGTCGGATTGTCGCGGTAGGCCTGCGAGGCATCGGCGAAGGACTGGGCGATCTGCTTCTCCGACTCGCCCAGGATGACGCGCGCCTGGCGCTCACGCTCGGCCTGCGCCTGGCGGCTCATGGCATCTTCCAGGTCCTGCGGGATGACCACGTCACGGATCTCGACCGACTGGACCGTGATGCCCCAGGGTGTGGTCCGGGCGTCGATGATCTTCTGCAGGTCCTCATCCATGCGCGCCCGACCGACGAGGATATCGGCCAGCGGCATCTGCCCGATGACCTCGCGCAGCGCTGTCTGCGCCGCCCAGGCGATGGCCGCCCGGTAGTCCTCGACCTCCAAGGCCGCTTTCTCCGCATCCCACACCAGCCAGAACAGGACGGCGTCGACGTCGACCGGAACCGTGTCCTTGGTCAGCGTCTTCTCAGCGCTGAACGGGGTGACCATGACGCGGTGGTCGATCCACAAGGGGATGCGGTCGACGATCGGTACGATCCAAAACAGGCCCGGACCGCGCAGGCCGGCGAAACGCCCTAAGCGCAGCACGACCCCCTTCTCCCATTGATCGGCAACCTTCAGGGCGAAGAGGACGTAGAAGGCCAGCGCCGTCAACCCGACAAGCACGCCGACGATCCAGCCCGCCCCGGCGCCCCGCAGACCCAGGACCAGAGCCAGGACGGAAGCCACCGTCATCAGAAGGAACCAGAGACCCAGGGCCACGCCCGGCACTCGCCCCGACCCGTCCGCCCGCCGCGGGCCCTGCTCGACCTGGGTCGCTCGCTGCCTAGTCATTTCAGAAACCCTCCTCATGGTGGTTACGATTCGCCATCCGCCGGCGGTTTGCCTTCCTTGCGCCAGCGGCCGGTCAGATCTCTCACAACGGCCTCGGCTTCGTCCGGGCTGTATCGCCGCCGCGCGGCATCCGCCAGAAACGAGCGGGCCATTTCCTCCAGCGTCATCTTGCGCAGCCCGGCCCGCCTGTCGGCCGGCAACCGTTCCAGCGCGTAGGTCCCCCGGCCCTGCTGGGTCGAGATCACACCGGCCTCATCTAGCAGCCGGTAGGCGCGCGCCACGGTGTTGAAGTTGACCCGCAAGTCGGCGGCCAGTTGCCGGACCGTGGGGAGCTGATCGCCCGGTCCGAGGATTCCCTCCGCCAGCTGCCGCTCGATCTGTTCAATGATCTGCAGGTAGATCGGGACATGACTGCGGAAATCGATCTCGACGTTCATCGATCCCCACCTCGCGCAAGCGGCGCCTGACATCCGTCAGTCGTCGCCACGCCGGCCGTCACCCGAGAAGCTTCCTGCCCAGAATCGCGTAGCGGAACTCCCGGCCGCGGTAGCACTCCAGCGCCCCCCACAGCCCGTAGGCGCCCCAGGCCAGCATCAGAAGCAGGGGCAGCCCCATCGAGATCAGCGCCACCCAGAAGATCGCCGGCGGCGCCGACTCATACCGCTCCGCCTCGCGGATCATCGGGATCATCGAGATGGCGTAGAAGATTCCCCAGATGATCCACAGGGCCGCAAAGGCGATCATCCCCAATAGCTGGTACACGGCCGCCTGGAGCCCCTGCCCGCTGGCAAAGGCGGACTTCTCACGTTGAGTCAGCCAGATCAGGACCCCGACCAGGATGCCGGGCCCGCTCAGGACAACCGAGGCGTGCGCCAGGGTCGCCATCAATCGTTCCTCGGAGGAAGTGTTGGGATTCATGGTCAACTCCGTCTCCTGATGGGCCGGGTCTAATCCCCCGGCTCCAATGTCTGAATTGTCTGATTGTCTCATTGTCGTTTTGTACTAATTGTACGCGGGAATGGGCGCCTGTCAAGGGGGGAATGCGGCCCCATTGCCTGCCTAATGCGACCTCGGCCACGCCGGACCGCATCCCCCTGGGACCGGGCAGTGGCCCTACTCGCCCGTTGAGGACCGGCTCTTAACCCGCATGGTAGAATGCAGATGAAGGCCGTTCGTGTCGGGGAGGAAATGTGGAGAAGCAGGTCGGTACATTCGCGGTGAAGAAGGGTTTGGCGCAGATGCTCAAGGGGGGCGTGATCATGGATGTGGTCACGCCTGAGCACGCCCGCATCGCCGAAGAGGCTGGCGCCGTGGCGGTCATGGCTCTCGAGCGCGTCCCGGCCGACATTCGCGCCCACGGCGGCGTGGCGCGCATGAGCGATCCGGAGTTGATCATCCAGATCATGCAGTCGGTCACCATCCCGGTGATGGCCAAGTGCCGCATTGGGCACTTCGTCGAAGCCCAGGTGCTCGAGGCTCTGGGCGTGGATTACATCGACGAGTCCGAGGTGCTCACCCCGGCCGACGAATCGCATCATATCGACAAGCACCCGTTCAAGGTCCCCTTCGTGTGCGGCTGCCGCAACTTGGGCGAAGCCCTGCGCCGCATCGGCGAAGGCGCGGCCATGATCCGCACCAAGGGCGAAGCCGGAACCGGCGACGTGGTCGAGGCGGTCCGGCACGCCCGGGCGGTCTTCGGCGAGATCCGCCGGCTGGAGAACATGCCCGACGAGGAGCTGATGGCCTTCGCCAAGGAGATCGGCGCGCCCTACGAGCTGATCAAGGAGACCCGCCAGCTCGGCCGACTGCCGGTGGTCAACTTCGCCGCCGGGGGTATCGCCACCCCGGCCGACGCGGCGCTGATGATGCAGCTCGGCGTCGACGGCGTCTTCGTCGGATCGGGCATCTTCAAATCCGGCGACCCGGCCCGGCGCGGCAAGGCCATTGTCGAGGCGACCACTCACTTCAACGACCCCAAGATCATCGCCGAGATCAGCCGCGGCCTGGGCGACGCCATGGTCGGCATCGGCGTGACCAGCCTGCCCGAGTCGGAACGACTGGCCGTGCGCGGCTGGTAACCCCGCGACTCCCATGAGCGTCGAAGACTGGACCCGCATCCGCCGCAAGGACCGGGCGATGCCGGAAGAGGGCATCCGCGCGCTGCTTGTGCGTGCCCCCTACGGCTTCACCGCCACCTCCGTCGACGATCAACCCTTCCTGCATTCGAGCCTATTCTGGTTCGACGAGGCCAACCGCCGCATCTACTTCCACACTGCCGCCGAGGGGCGCACGCGCGCCAATCTGCTGCGCAACCCGCGCGTGTGTTTCAGTGTCGCCGAAATGGGTCGGCTGCTCCCGGCCGACACGGCCCTCGAGTTCAGCAACGAATACGCCGGCGCGGTGGTCTTCGGTCGCGCCCGTCTGGCTGAGACCGAAGACGAGAAGCGCCGTGCCCTGCAAGCCCTGCTGGACAAGTACTTCCCCGACCTGCGGCCGGGTGTAGACTACCGGCCGATCACCGAGAAGGAGATGGCGATCACCTCGGTCATCGCCATCGAGATCGACGGCTGGAGTGGGAAGCAGAAGCAGGCGAAGCAGGCATGAGGATCGGCGTTCTGGCGCTGCAGGGGGATTTCGCCGAACACCTGGCTGTGCTGCGTCGGCTTGGGGCTGAGTGCCGCCTGGTCCGGCTGCCGGATCAACTCGACGGCCTGGATGGTCTGATCCTGCCCGGCGGCGAGTCGACCACGATCGGAAAGCTGGCGGCCACATTCCAGTTGGTCGAGCCGCTGCGCCGCTTCGGGACCGAGCGCGCCATGTGGGGCACCTGCGCCGGCGCGATTCTCCTTTCTCGCGATGCCCGGCGCGCCCAGCCGCTCTTGGGTCTGATGGACATCACCGTCGAGCGCAACGCCTTCGGCCGCCAGGTGGACAGCTTCATCACCGATCTGACCGTGCCGGCCCTGGCCGACGGGGAGCAGCAGCCTTTCCAGGCGGTCTTCATCCGCGCGCCGCTGATCGAGCGCGTCGGCCCCCAGGTGGAGGTATTGGCGCGGCTGCCCGACGCGGAGCGGATCGTCGCCGCCCGGCAGGGCCGGCTGTTGGCGACCTCCTTCCACCCCGAGCTGACCGACGACGATCGCTTCCACCGGCTGTTCCTCGACCTGGTGCGAGGGTGAGCCAGCCGTGATCCGCCCCCTCGATTGGCGCGACCTGAGCCTGCTCCGTCGCCTGCGTGATCGCGGCGTGTGTCTGGATGCACAGCAGGCGTACTCTCGCGGCCACCACACGTTGACCAACACGCTCCTCGGGCTCGTCTCGCCGACGCTCAACGCCCACACGTTGGTGTCCCGCCCAAGCCAGCCGGACGATGCGGCGGCCGTGGCCCATATCCTCCACCACAACAGTGACACTCTGGCGCGTTTGACCTTCATCACCCCGGAGGAGGCGCTCTCGTCCACCTCCGGACTGGCCCTCCTGGAGGGTGTCTGCCAAGCGGCCGGTGAGCGCGGCGCGCTGAATCTGGCGGCCGAAGTGGATGAGGACAGCCCGGCGTTCGAAGGCCTGCGGCGGGCCGGCTTCGCCATCTACGCCCGCCAGAACATCTGGGGACTGCCGACGTCGAACGAGACGATCTACGCCGCACCTGGATCGGAGGACCGGCAGCTCTGGCGGACGGAGACCGGGGCGGACCGCGCGGCGGTCCACTTTCTGTACGCCAATCTCGTCCCAGCGCTTGTGCAGCAAATCGAGCCACCGCCGACCAGGGGGAGCCGCGGCCTGGTGTATTGTCAGGGGGGTGAGTTGCTGGGCTACCTGGAGGTGGAGCGCGGCCCGCTCGCCACTTGGGTCCAGCCATACTTCCATCCGGCCGCCGAGCAGACGCACGCGTTGCTGCTCGACTTCCTGGCGCATGGGCCGCTTAGCCGCGTGCGGCCGGTGTTCATCTGCGTGCGCTCGTACCAGGGCTGGATGAACAGCACGCTGGAGCGGCTGGGTTTCAAGCTGTGTGCCAGCCAGGCGGTGATGGTCAAGCGCCTGGCGGCCACGGTGCGGCGCCCAGCGCTGGCGCGGCTGCCGGCGATCGAGGGCACGCAGGCCGAACCGACGGCGCCCTTCGCCCGCCTGCGCGATCGCCCGCCGGCGCCGAAAGCGGGGCAGCGCCCATGATTGGTCAGCGCATCACCGACGATCTCGAAGCCATGCTGGGTGTCCTGCCGCCCGAGGTCGCCCGCAAATTGACCATGCTCAACCGCAAGGACGAGCTCCTGGAGGTCATCCTTGACCTGGGGCGCGTTCCCACGGCCCGCTTCATCGACGGCGAGACCGCGCTCAGCGACGATGAGGTCCGCCGCGAGCAAATCGACTATGTCACGGAGCGCATCGGCGAGTTCGACGACGACAACCGGGCCGGCATGGAGCGCACGCTGCATCGCATCTCCGCCATTCGCAATCGTCACGGCCACATCGTCGGTCTGACCTGCCGCGTCGGCCGGGCGGTCTACGGGACGACCGACATCATCCAGGACATCATCACCAGCGGGAAGAGCGTCATGCTCCTGGGCCGGCCGGGCATCGGCAAGACGACCATGCTGCGCGAAGCGGCGCGCATCCTGGCCGAGGGCAAACGCGTCGTCATTGTCGACACCTCCAACGAGATCGCCGGCGACGGGGATGTGCCCCACCCGGCCATCGGCCGCTCGCGCCGCATGCAGGTGCGCCAACCGGCACTGCAGCACGAGGTGATGATCGAGGCGGTCGAGAACCACAATCCGGAAGTGATCGTCATCGACGAGATCGGGCGCGAGCTGGAGGCGGCCGCCGCCCGGACGATCGCCGAGCGCGGCGTCCAGCTGATCGGCACCGCGCACGGAAACACGCTCGAGAACCTGCTGCTCAACCCGACCCTCTCGGATCTGATCGGCGGGATCGAGTCGGTGACGCTCTCTGATGAAGAGGCCCGCCGGCGCGGGACGCAGAAGACCGTGCTCGAGCGCCGCGCCCCGCCGACCTTCGATACGTTGATCGAGATCCAGGACCGCAGCCACCTGGCCGTGCATCATGATGTCGGCGCGGCGGTGGACGCCATGCTGCGCGGGCGCCCACTTCTGCCCGAGCTGCGCTCGGTGGATGAGAGGGGCGAGCTGCACATCGAAACGCTGGCCGCCCCGGCCCCGCCGCCGCGCGGCCTCGAGGTGGGCCAGCGTCGGCACGCCGCACTGCCAACCATCGGCGGTGCGGAGACCAATGGGCTGCCGTTCTCGCCCACGCCTCCGCACCTGCCCGGCCAGCCGCTCAAACCGGTGCGCGTCTATGCCTATGGTGTCGCCCGCAACCGGCTGCGTCAGGCCGCCCGCCGCCTGCATGTCCCGGCCGTGCTGGCCGACCAGGTCGGCGAGGCCGACGTGCTGGTCACACTGCGGGCCTACTACCGCCGCCACCAGAAGCTGATCGCCGACGCCGAAGCGCGGCACATGCCCGTCTACGTCCTGCGGGCCAACACCGTGGCCCAGATGGAGAACTTCCTCATCGATCTCTTCAACCTGCAGGCGGTGCCGCCGACCGACCCATCGATGGATGGCGCTCTTCAAGAAACCCAGCAGGCCATCCAGGCTGTGCTGGACGGGGCGCGCTCATTTGACCTGACGCCGGCCTCTTCCTACATCCGCCGCTTGCAGCATCAACTGGCTCGCCAGGCCAACCTGATCTCGCATTCTTACGGCAAGGAGCCGCACCGCCGCGTGCGCATCTTCCGCCAGTGACCGCCTTCATCACGCTCGAGGGCCCCGAGGGGGGCGGAAAGACCACCCAGGCCCGCTGGCTGGCCGAGCATCTGCAGGCGCGCGGCCTCCCGGTCTTGTTCACGCGCGAGCCGGGCGGCACCGCCATCGGCGACCAGATCCGCCGCACGTTGATGGACCTGCACAACACCGGCATGAACCCGCGCACCGAGTTCCTGCTCTTCTCGGCCTCGCGCGCCCAGCTGGTCGACGAGGTCTTGCGCCCGCACCTATCGACCGGCGGTCTGGTCGTGTGCGACCGCTATTACGACGCCAGCCTGGCCTACCAGGGCTATGGACACCGTTTGGACCTCGAGACCTTGCGCCAGGTGACGCGCTTCGCCACCGGCGGATTATCCCCCGACCTCACGCTGCTGCTCGACCTGCCCGTGGAAGACGGCCTGCGCCGAAAGCAGCGCGAGGGCGAGTGGAACCGCCTGGACGCGTATGCCATCGAGTTCCACGGCCGTGTGCGCCAGGGCTACCTGGCACTCGCCGCGTCAGAGCCGGAGCGTTGGGTGGTCATTGAGGCCACCCCGCCGGTCGAGGCGGTTCAGGAAGAAATCCGCCGCGTGGTGGAACGGCGCCTGGCGCAAGGCTGAGCCCGTGACCGGCCCGCGCAGTCTGCCACATCCGGCAGACTTCAGGGGGCGGTGCTCCTCTGCTTCGTCACTCCCCTAAGAACAGCAGGCTGAACGGGATGCCAGCCGGAGATCCGAGATCTGGGTTTTCGGCGTATTCCTGGGCACAGCCAGACGCCCGGGGGCCTCTGTGCTGGTCTTCACCGGGCACTCGCCGCTCAGGCGGCGATTCGCAACGAAAGGAAAGGAGGGCATCCCGCGCTAACAAATGGTCACGGCACGCGAACTGGATTGGTAGCGGTCAATGACTTAGTGAGGAGGTATGCGGTGAAAAGGCATTTGTTGTCCGTCTTGCCAGTAGCGCTTGCCTTACTGGTTACCACGACGGCTTCGGCCGTCCCTCCCGACTTCGCCAAGTTCGTCGCGCCCCTGAATGGCCGGTCGGAGGTCCCCGCCCGCGAGACCAGCGCCAGAGGCGCGGCGCATCTCACCTGGGATGCTTCGGCCGCCCAGCTCGGCTACACGTTGATCGTCGCCAACATCGAGAATGTGGTCGCCTCGCACATCCACTGCGCCGCGTCCGGCGTGAACGGCCCGGTCGGCGTCACGTTGTTCTTGGGAACGGCCGGCTCAGGGCCCTTCTCCGGCATCCTGGCCCAGGGGAGGTTGACGGCCCCCGATAGCGGCAACGCCTGCGGCTGGGCCGATCTCGGCGACGTGGTCGAGGCGATTCAGGCTGGAGGGGCGTACATCAACGTCCACACCAACGACGGTGTGGCGCCCACCAATACCGGGCCGGGGGACTTCCCTGGCGGGGAAATCCGCGGTCAGCTGCGGCTCGCCGGCCCGCACTAGCCGACCATTGTGCGGGTTCTTGACTCCGAAGGCCGCCGGGCAAGCCGGCGGCCTTCGCAGACCGCCTACAGATCCTCGTCGAACCCCCCGTCGCCGGCTCCCAGATCGGGCAGGTCCTGCTCGATGTCTTCCGGATCCTGGCCCGCCTCCAGGCGGTCGACGACCTCATCGAACTCGGGCGGCATGTCCTCGCCCATCTCATGACCCATCTTGCGCATCATCCGCCCGAGCGAGCGGGGGTCGCTTTCGTCCACGCCGTCCCATTCGCCCGGGTCGCTGAGTGATTCGAGGCGCGAGTCTTCCGAGCGGGCGAAGCGCACGCGGCTGATCAAGCGGCGCAGGTTAGCGCCGCCGCAGTGCGGGCAGTTCACCGGAACACTGCCGTATTCGGCGTAGGTCTGATACAGCGAGGCGCGTCTGCGGCAATCCTGGCAGCGGTATTCGTAGACCGGCATCTTTCGCCTCTCCTACTTGGATTATACTGAGCGCTGCGAGAGGTCTCAACCCTTGGATTACCCGCCGGGCGCCCTCGAATCGCCGCCGTTCCTGATCGTCATCTCCGGCCCGTCCGGCGTAGGCAAAGACAGCGTGGTGCGGTGCATGAAGGAGCGCGGGCTGCCGTTCCACTTCGTCGTCACCGCCACCAGCCGGGCGCAGCGAGCCGGTGAGGTGCACGGCCGCGACTACTACTTCGTCACGCGTCAGGAGTTCGAGCGCATGATCGCCGCCGACGAGCTCCTCGAACACGCGCTGGTGTACAACGAGCACAAAGGTATCCCCAAGGCGCACGTCCGTCAGGCGCTGGCCAGCGGGAAAGACGTCGTCCTGCGCATCGACGTCCAGGGAGCGGAGACGGTCCGGCGCCTGTGTCCCGAGGCGCTGCTCATCTTCCTGTCGACGGTGAGCGACGAGGAGCTGATCGATCGGCTTCGGGCACGCAAGACCGAGACGCCCGACGGCCTGGCCTTGCGCATCGCCACCGCCAGAGAAGAGCTGGCGCACCTGGGCAACTTCGATTATCTGGTCTTCAACCCGACCGGCAGACTGGATGAGGCGGTCGATGCGATCGTGTCGATTATCGAGGCCGAGCATCACCGCGTCCACCCGCGCCGGGTGAGCCTGTGACCTCGCTTCCGGCGGCGCCCCCGGCCTCGCCGGTCGCGGGCGCGGAGTCCCCGCTACGGCGCCGTCTGCGGCGCTTCCCGGCCACCTATGCCATCCTGGGCTCCACAATCCTGGTCTTCCTCGCGCAGGAAGTCAGTTTGCAGATCGCCGGCTTCGACTGGGTGCTGGAGTGGGGGGCCAAGTTCGGACCGGCCATCCGCAGCGGCCAAGTCTGGCGCCTGGTCACGCCCCTCTTGCTCCACGCCGGCCTGCTGCATCTCTTCGCCAACATGTACTCCCTGAATGCCATCGGCCCGGCGGTCGAGCGGCTGTTCGGCACGCCGCGCTTGCTGACCTTCTACCTGCTGGCCGGTGTGGCCGGCGTGACGCTCAGCCTGGCCTTCAGCCCGTATCGATCCGTCGGCGCCTCGGGAGCGATCTTCGGCCTGCTGGGCGCGCTGGGCGTCTTCCTGTACCGGCACCGCAAGACCTTCGGCCCGGCCAGCCAGGTCCAGTTGCGTCAGATCGTCCTCGTGGCGCTGCTGAACCTGGGCCTGGGGTTGATGCCGGGCATCGACAACTGGGGTCACCTGGGCGGCCTGCTGGCCGGCGCGTTGTTAGCCGCCGGGTTCGGGCCGCGCCTGGAGCCGGTGGGGGTGGAAGAGGGCCGCCTGCTGCTGGTCGATCGGCGCCCCTGGCGTCGCGTGCGGGGTGGGGTGCTGGCCGCAGGCGGGTTGGTCGCCGTCCTGGCGGCCGCGGCACTCTTCAGCCCGTTCGGCGTCTAGGCGCGCTTGCGCCGCCGGGCACTGATTGACACCCGTCGAGCCGCCCCTTTATAATCCGCTGTCCCATCCCCAGGAGATTCGCGTGAGTGCCTCCGCAACCGAGAAGGTCTTCGATATCACGTTCGTCGGCGCCGGACCGTCAGGATTGTTCGGCGCTTTCTATGCCGGGATGCGCGAGCTGTCCGTCAAGATCCTGGACGCGCTGCCTCAGGCCGGCGGTCAGTTGATCGCCCTGTACCCGGAAAAGATCATCTACGACACGCCCGGCCTGCCCGGCATCCTCTCGAAGGAACTGGTCGCCAATCTGGTCAAGCAGGCTGAACGCTGGCATCCAGCCTGGGCGCTGGGTGAGTTGGCGTCGACACTCAAGCAAGTGCCTCTGCCGGGGGGCCAGGCCGGCCAGCAGTGCTGGCAGATCAAGACCGACAAGGGTGAGCACCTTTCCCGCGTCGTGGTGTTGACGGCCGGCATCGGCGCCTTCGAGCCGGTCAAGCTTCCCGGCGACCAGGCACAGCAGTTCGAGGGGCGCGGCCTCGAATATCTGGTCAGGGATCTGGACGTGTACGCTGGCCAGCGGGTCCTGGTCGTCGGCGGGGGAGACAGCGCGGTCGATTGGGCGCTGGCGCTGCAGCCGATCGCCGCCCATGTCACCCTGATCCATCGCCGGGAGGGTTTTCGTGCCCATGACACTTCGGTCAACGCCCTGATGTCCTCCGGCGTCGATGTGCGCATCTTCCATGAGCTTCGCCGACTGGAAGGTGAGACGCGCCTCGAGCGGGCGGTCATTTTCGACAACCGCACCCAGGCGGAAACGACGCTCGAACTCGACGCCGTCCTGCTGGCGCTGGGCTTCAAGGCCGATCTGGGGCCGATCCGCGAATGGGGGGTGGAGACCATCGGGCGCCGCTACGTCAAGGTCAATCACAAGATGGAGACCAACCTGCCGGGCGTGTACGCCGCCGGCGACCTGGCGCTGCAGGAGGATCTCGATCCGCTCAACCTGATCGTCATCGGGTATGGGCAGGTGACGGTGGCGGTCAACTACGCCTACACGGCGCTCCGCCCGGGCGGGAAGGTCTTCCCCGGTCACTCGAGCGAGAAGATGGCGGGTCAGAGCGGCTGAGGGAGATCCACTCCGACAAGAAGCAACTGACGGGCCGCGTGCGGCCCGTCAGCATTCTCCGGAGGAACGATTCAGGCCGAGGGCTGGGATTCGATCCGGCGCGGCCAGTACAGCACCAGTCCAAGCAGACTGGCCAGCACCCCGGTGACCAATCCGATCACCTGAACCTGTCCGAACCACGGGGATGGCATGCGGTGGGCGCCGATGCTGATGAAGTCGGCCAGCGAGGCGACCGCGGCGATGACGTAGCCGGTGGCGATCAGGCGGGTGCCGATGTCGGCCCGCAGGGAGGTCGGCCTGCCATTGCGAACGACCTTGACGGTCGCCGCGGCGCTGATCAGGAGCAGCGCCAGCCCGGTAAGCCAGACCCCCACCTGGACGAATCCAACGATCGGGCTGCGGTTCATGCCGATGAGGTCGGGCTGCACGCCGATGGCGAAGATGATCAATCCGATGAGGACCAGGGTCATTCGGCGCCTGGCCCGCCGGACCTGGACCGGAGTGAGCTTACGGGTTGGCATGCTTCATGTCTCCGGGAGCCCCCGCTGCAGCAGACCCAGCCAGTTCCCACTGAGGACGGCCTCGACCTGCGCCGCCGGATAGCCGTGTCGGCTGAGCGTATCGCCAATTAACCCCAGGTCGGCGACGCTGTCAAGGCCGACTGGAATCGACTCCAATCCGAAGCCGCCGTCGAAATCGCTCCCCAGGCCGACATGGCTGGCATTGCCGACCAGCTGGCAGACATAGTCGATGTGGGCGAAGACGTCGTCCAGGCTGACGCTCTGGCGGGGGTCGGGATATTCCCAACCTCGCCGCAGAAAGCGGTTGTACGGGACGATTCCCATCACGCCGCCCCTTTCCGCCAGGCGGCGGATGGCCGCATCGGTCAGATGCCGGTTGGCATACAGGCTGTGGCCCAGGGCGCGCGGATTGCTGTGTGAGGCGAGCAGTGTCCCCGGAAAACTGTCGAGGGCTTCGAGAACGCCGGCATCGTCAAGATGTGTGAGGTCGAGCATCAAGCCCAACTCGGCGGTGACTTCGAGCAGCCGTCGGCCGGCGGCGGTGAATCCGCCCGGCTCACCGCTGCCGCCGGCGTAGCGGGTCGCCGCCCAGGCCGGCGCCAGCAGGCGCAAGCCGCGTGCCTGCCACTCGGGCAGCTCGTCCGGATGGCGCAGCGCCTCGGCGCCCTCCATCATCAGAAGCAGCCCGACGCGCCGCTCCCGGAGGTCGTTACTCTGCCAGGCCTGCATCAGGCCGTCGAGGTCGCGGCGGGTGCGCAGCAGCATCAGCTTCTCGGGATTCTCGCCTACCAGGCGTTCGTAGTAGTCCAACTGCGCCAGGAGCAGACTGCGGGCCGCGTCGGGCGTGGCGTAGTGCAGCACCTCCCAGCCAGCCTCGGCGCGATGGACCGGGGCGGCGAAGAGTGAGGCGAAGACGACTGCCACGCGGCCCAGGAGCCACTCCGGCCAGCCGACGAGGGCCTGGCCGCGGTTGCGCGACGGGGTGAGCGTGCCGCGCTCCAACTCGCGCGTGATCATCACCGGGCGAAGGACGTCGCGTCCGAACGTCAGCGCGTTCCAGGCAATGTCGCTGTGCGCGTCAACAATCAAGGTCATGCGCTGCGCAGTTCCGAGGCCACCTGTTGCCAGAAATCATCCTGCACCCCGGGGCTGAAGGGCAGGTACAGGGTCAGCCGATCGACCAATCCGGCGTAGCGCCGACGCAGTCCGGCGGGCACTCCGGCCGGTTCGGCCACGACGGCGAATTCATCCAGCATCGCGTCGCTGATCAGCGGCGTCATCTGCTCCCAGGCCTTGCGCCGGGAGAGACGCCCCAACTCGTCGGCCACATCGCCCCAGCCGTGCAGGGCCATGACCGGCCGGTAGGAAGGTGTCGAGGCATAGAAGGCGATCTGGAAGCGGACCAGGTCGGCCTCGCTCGGGGAGCTGACCACAAAGGCCGTCGTGGATAGCGCGATCTCGCCGGCACTGCGTCCGGCGCGCGCCGCGCCTTCGGCCAACGCCGGGCGGACGACCTCCCGCAGGTGGCGGGCCGAATGGAGCGGGTGGGCATGATAGCCGTCGGCGATTTCGCCCGCCAGGCGCGCCAGGCCCGGGTTGACACCGGAGAGATAGATCGGGATTTGCGGGTGGCTGATCGGTCCGGGGTTGAAGAACGGCGTCATCAGGCTGAGCTTGAAGTACTCCCCGCGGAATTGCAGGCGCTCGCCGTGCTGCCAGGCCGACCAGAAGGCGCGTACCGCGCCAACCAGCTCGCGCAGCTTGGCCACCGGCGAGGCCGGCCAGGCCATACCGAAGCGGCGCTCGATGTGCGCCCGCACCTGAGTCCCCAGGCCCAGGATGAAGCGCCCCTGGGAGGCCTCGGCCAGGTCCCAGGCGGTGTAAGCCAGCGTGGCCGGGCTGCGGGCAAATCCGATGGCCACCGCCGTTCCCAGTTGGACGCGCCGGGTGTGTTCCGCGGCCAGCGCCAGAGGCAGGAAGGGATCGTGCTGTGTCTCCGCCGTCCACAGTCCATCGAACCCGATCCGTTCGACGGCCTGGGCCAACTCAGGGACCTGCTGCAGCGCGCTGCTGGGCAAGCTGGCATCAAAGCGCACTCAAGCACCTCAATTCCGGCAGTGTGATCACACGCCCGATACCGGGGCGGAGTCTTCCAGCCCCTCGAACGACGCCAGGACCTTCCGCCACGCCGGGAGCAATGGAATGGAGGCTTCGGCGCGGTAGTCGTAAGCCACCTGGATGGTGGTGCCCACGGCCAGTTCGAGTCCGCTGTCTGCATCCTGGAGGCTGTAGATCATCTCGAAGCTCTTCTTACCCAGTCGCCCGGTACGCACGCCCACGCGGAGCGGCTGACCATAGCGAATGGCCGAGATGAAGCGACAGCGCTCTTCGGCCAGGATGATGCCGATGTCCAGGAAGTCTCGGCCGTTCCACAGGCCGAGGTGCTGAAGGTACTTGGCACGCGCCTGTTCCATGTAAGTGAAGTAGACGACGTTGTTAACGTGGCCCTGCGCGTCCACGTCGCCGTAGCGCACTTCGATCGGATGAAAGAAGCGGAATTCGGTCATCGCTGGTGAGCGGAGGAACCCGTCGGCGCCGGAGCGCCGGAACAGGTCAGCTGAACAGCCGCAGCAGCGGGCGCCACCATGGGATGGCAACCAGCAAGGCCAGCACCGTCAGTGTGATCCACAGGGCAGCCCGTCGCTGCCGAGCGGCATCGTCGGCTGCCTTGCGCACGGCCACCGAACTGATGTGGGCCAGAATCACGGCCACCAACATCAGCGGGGCATGCTCGACGATGAAGAAGCGCAGCTCGTCCACCGCCATCGCCGCGCCGAGATCCGCCAGGGCCGCCTGGATGAGAGGACTGACGAAGGCCAGGATCAGACCCAGAAGGAACTGAACGTCCAGGCCCACGCTCAGAAGCAGCCCGGCCTGCCGGTCGGCCGGGGTCCATGCGCGCCGGCCGAGCCACCCGGACCAGGCGCGCAGCAACGCCCACAAGGCCAGAGCCAGCACCACCCAGCGCATCAGGTTGTGGAGAGAAAGCAGCACCACGTACATATCGAAGACGCCTCCATTCGATTGACGCCCCTGGCCAGTGCGACCAGGGAGGGGGTTGGGCAGGCAGGAGCCTCGATTATACGCCGGTGCCGGTCGGCTTCCGCAGCTCACCTGTCCGCCGAGTTCCGGGCTCCGGCAGACAGCGGAACTCGCAGCCCGCCCGTCGGCCTTCCTCCGATACAATCCCCGTATGCCTCATCCGCTGGCGACAGCGCTGCTGACCTGGTACGAACGCCACGCTCGCGATCTTCCCTGGCGCGGCAGCCGCGACGCGTATGTCATCTGGGTCTCGGAGGTCATGCTGCAGCAGACCCGTGCCGAGGCGGTCGTCCCCTACTTCGAACGCTGGATGCAGCGCTTCCCCACGATCCAGGCTTTGGCCGAGGCCTCACAGGAGCAGGTCCTGGCTGCCTGGGAAGGACTTGGCTACTACAGCCGGGCGCGCCATCTGCATCAGACGGCGCGCACCCTGATCGAAGCGTACGACGGCCGCCTGCCGACGACGATCGAGAGCCTGCAGCGGCTGCCCGGCATCGGCCGCTACAGCGCGGCGGCCATCGCCGCGATCGCGTTCGGCGCGGACAGCCTGGCGCTCGATGGAAACCTGCGCCGCGTCCTCTCCCGCCTGTTCGACCTGGAGATCGATCCGCGCTCGCCGGAAGGGGAGCGGCGGCTGCGATCCGCGGCGGCCGACCTGCTGCCGCACGGGCGTGCCTCGGATTTCAACCAGGCTTTGATGGACCTGGGGACGCTGGTGTGCAGCCCGCGCCGGCCAGCCTGCGGGGATTGTCCCCTTTCCAGCGGATGCCTGGCGCGTGCGCGCGGGACGCAGTTGCAGCGCCCGGTGCGGGACCGGCGTAAGCCGCTCCCGCATCACGCCGTCACGGCCGCCGTGCTGCGCCGGGACGGCCGGGTCCTGGTCTGCCGTCGGCCGGAGCACAAGCTGTTGGGGGGTCTATGGGAATTCCCCGGCGGCAAGCAGGAGGGCGAAGAGGAACTGGCCGACTGCCTGCGCCGGGAGCTGCGCGAGGAGCTGGGCATCGAGGTCGTCGTCGGGGCGCCGCTGGGGGTGTACGACCACGCCTACACCCACTTCTCCATCCGCGTCCACGCCTTCGAGTGCTCGCTGCTGGCGGGTGAGCCGCGCGCCCTGGAGCACAGCCGCATCGAGTGGGCGGCGCCGGCCGACCTCTCCGGTTACCCGATGGGGAAGGTCGATCGGCTAATCGCCAATCAGGTCGCCGGCGTCACGGCGGGCTGAATCATCGCCAGGGTCACGCCGGAGGGCTCGTTGAACAGGCAGATGCGCGAGCCACCGGCAAGCTCTGTGACCGGGATGACCATCAGGCCGCCCAACGCCTCGACCCGCCGCGCCATGGCCTGAATATCCTCCACGCGCACGTACAGGGTCAGAAAGGGCAGCCGCGCTTTGCGCAGGCTGAAGACGCCACCGCCGAGGCCGGGACCTTGGCCGGGCTGCGCCGGGAGCTCGTGAATGGTCGTGGCCTCGTCGTATTCGAATTGCCAGCCGAACAGTTCGCGCAGAAACGCCACCGTCTTGTCGGCGTCGTGCGAAGCGATTTCCCAATAGCAGACGGGGTTAGAGGTCATATCACTCCTCGGGGGCGGGTCGCAGGGCGTCCCAATCTACTACCGCCGGCCGGGGACTCGGGTTCGTCGGACGCGGCTGGCCGCAATCGCCCAACGCGAATGTGGGGACGGCCGAGCAAGAGGCGGCACAGCCTGGGAGTAGCGCGGCCTTCGTCCGTCTGTGCGCGACGCGGAGCACTGCGGCGCGCGAACGGCGCTCGGCTGTTCCAGCCTGTGCAGGCAAACGGCTCAAGTGAAGTTGGCGATGACCTTGCCCATGGCCCGGCGGACCGAGCCGGCGGGGTCGACCACCAGCCGAATCTCGGTGATGCGCTTGTAGCCGCCGCCGGGGTAGACGAGGTAGCTCGCCTCGCCGCCCCCTTGCGGGCTCAACTGCGTCACCGGGTCGAACGAATCGGGCCGCGCCACCCGCTGGGTCTGGCCGGTGGACTTGCGCAAGATTTCGTCGAATACCCGGCGGCTGAAGACCGGCTCCATATCGAGCCAGTCGCCGGCTTTGGCGGCGGATTTGGTCGCCCACAGTTCGTTGATGAACACGGCGTACTCGAACAGACCGGTGGCGGTCTTCTCGTAGGTCAGGAATCGATACAGCGTACCTTGCTCGATCTTGCGGCCCGCCTCACTGCCGCGCATCCCGGCCAGCCGATCGCGATCCACGCCCGTGAGGAGCTCGGGGAGATTCTCCGCCTTCGTCCCGACGCGCCGGGCGAACGGCCAGATCCATACGGTGGGAGTACCGCCCATCGGCAGATAGTCGAGTTCGTAGCCGCTCTCCAGCGTGACGCGCGGGAACAAGCTGAGCAAGTGGCGCACATCGTCCGGACGATGGTAGCGCGACCAGGCCTTACGAAAGCGGGCCAGATTGTCGAACAGACGCTCGGCGTGATAGCCCGGGACTCGGACATTTGAGGTGAACGGCATCTTCCCCCCTCCTGCAAGCCTGCCGCAGCCAGGGCGCGTGGCGCGCCCTGGCCGTCTCGGGCGACAGGGCCTCCGGCAAGACCCTTGCGCCCGACTCCGGCCTATGATTTGATACACAATAGCACGGTTCCGCATTCGTCAATCCGCCGAAGTTCAGCGCGCGCCGAACCTGGCCGGAGCAGCATGCCGAGCGACCTGGGATTGTGTGGATGACAGCCTGCGCTGCCCGGCGCGCGTTGCCGATTCGGAACGGGTTGCGCGGCTCGACCCGCAGCGGCCCTATGGGCAGGGCCCGAGCAGATCACACGCAACCCGATACAACCTCATGACACCGTCGACCCTCCAGACTGAGCCGCTCCAAGCCGGATCGCCGGCCAGCCGACGGGGCCGCCTCCTGGCGGTCGTGCTGGCCGCCGGCGCGTTGGTCGGGCTCTCCCTGGTGAACTACCGCTTCGCCGTGCAGACACCGGGAGGCAACGATTTCCTTGCGCGTTGGGTCGGCGCACGCTACTGGGTAGTTGAGGGCGTCAACCCGTACGATCCTCAGGTCAGCCTGGCAGCCCAGCAGTGGATCTATGGCCGCCCGGCGGACGCCGCGAGCGGGGAGGACATCGCACATTTCGTCTACCCGCTCCCGGCTATGCTGTTCTTCGCACCCTTCGCACTGCTCCCCTACACGATCGCCCGGGCGGCTTGGATGACCGTTCTCGAAGTCGGCCTAGCGGCGCTGGCGCTGATCGGGGTGCGCCTGACCGACTGGCCGCTCGGCCAGCGCCTGTTGGTTCCCCTGACGCTGTTTTCCCTGCTCTGGTATCACGGCGCGCGCAGCATTATCGTCGGGCAGTTTGCCGTCATCGAGGCTGTGCTGCTGTGCGGCGCGCTGTTGGCGATCGATCGAGGCCGGGACCGGCTGGCCGGCCTCCTGCTCTCACTGGCCATCGCCAAGCCGCAGATGGCGGTGCTCCTGATTCCTCTGGTGATCTTGTGGGGCATCTCGGCCCGCCGTTGGACCCTGGTCGGATGGACCGCGGGGGGGATCCTGGCGTTGGTCGGCGCGTCGTACCTCCTGCTCCCCGGCTGGCCGTCCGACTGGCTGCGCCAGATGGCCGACTATCCAGGCTACACGGCGCTGGGGTCGCCCGTCTCGATCCTGGGCGGGTTCCTGGGCCGAGCCGATTCGGCCGTCACCCTCGGCTTGAGCGCCGTTCTGGCAATCTCTCTGTTGTGGGAATGGCGGCAGGCCTGGGCCCGGCCGCGGCATTGGTTTCAGTGGACGGCGGCGCTCACGATCGTGATCACCAACTTGATCATCCTGCGGACGGCGACCACCAACTACGTCGTCCTGCTCCCGCCGATATGCCTGGTGCTGGCGGCCTGGACCAGCGCGGGCATTCGGCGCGGGCCGGCGATCGTCCTCGCGACGCTGGCCGTGTCTTGGATCGGATTGTGGGGGCTGTTCCTCGCCACTGTGCAGGGCAATACCGAAAGCCCGTGGATGTACCTTCCCGTGCCGTTCCTGACGCTCGTCGGCCTCCTGGCTGTGCGAGGCAGCGCTCTTCGCCCACCCGCCGGACAGTCGTAACCCATCCGCCCGGCACAATGAGCACCCGCCAGACCCTACTGGTGGACGTCCCGTCGTTGGAAGACGAGCAGCGCGGCGACGACGGTGGCTGCTCCGAACAACAGCAGTCGACCGACCGCCAGGCTTTCGGGTAGAACGGTGCCGGAAGGGAGGATCACGGTGAATGTGCCCCCCAGGAGCGCGAGCAGGTTCGTGACCGGCAGCCATTCGCCGAGCGGGATCCGCGTCCGAAGTGTCGATAGAAGGAAGTCACCGAGAAAGAGGACCAGGCCGGCCAGCATGCCTGCGGCAGACGAGCGGCCCAGGATCGCCCCAAGCAGGGTGACGCCTACATAGGCCAGCGAGCCCAGGGGAACGAGCGCCAGTGTGCGGGTGACAACCTGCGCAGCCTGCGACGCGTCCGGCTCCAATCCGGCCAGCCATGCCTCGGCGACTCCAACGAGTGCAGCCAATAGCGCGGCTGCGGTCGTTGATAGGAGCGCCGTGATGAGCTTGGCCAGCAGGAGGTCGAAGCGCGATACACCTCGCAACAGCTGCGCCCGGGCCGTGCCCCAATCGAACTCCCGGCCGAGGATCGCCGAGGCAAGCACCACACTGCCGAACGCGGCCAGGATCACCACGCTCCCCAGGACCACTTCCATCGGAGAGACAACGATGTCCGAGATGTCGCTGGACACAAGACGCAGAACGAGGATCATCACGCCCGGACCGATCAGAAGGGATAGGACGACCGCCCGGAAGACGACCTGGCGTCGGAGTTTCGCGAACTCGGCGGCCAAGAGGCCAGGCCAATGCCTCATGCGGTGATGTCCCTTCGGCGCAGCGACCAGCCGGCCCAGGCGATCCACAACACTGTCCAGGCCAGGAGAATGAGCAGCGCGGTGAGTGGGCTGTCGAAGAAGGGCCAGGGCAGGGAGTAGCGCACCGGAGAGGATGGGATGGGTGAGAGCGGCTGGGCCCAGGACGGGTTGCCCCAGGCCCGGATGACCTTGCCGCTCCAATCAAAGGACAGCGCATGCAGGGGGGCCCAGACCGCGTACAGCGCATGGGTCGCCGAGGATTCCATCATTTCCATCCCGACCAGGACCGCGCCGGCGACGGTCGACCCAAGCTCCACGAAACGCCCTCCCAGCCCGAGCGCCAACGCCGGTCCGGCGCCGCGGGCCAGCGTCGCCGCCCACACGCTGAAGGCCAGATAAGGGATCGTCGCCAGCCACGAGCGCGCCAGCTGGCCCAAGTGCGCGGCCCACACATGGCCGTCGAGCGCGCCCAGTCCGCCGCCGCTTCCGGCTTGTGCCTCTGTCCATAGGCCGATGGGCAAGATGGTGAGGGCCAGCACGCTCCAGAATCCAGCGGCTGCGGCGGCCAGCGCACACAGTTTGGCCAGCGGCCAGGTGCCTCGCCGGACCCCTCTCAGGAGCAGCCTCCGGCCGGTTCCCAGTTCGGATTCCTCACCGGATTGCAGGGCGGCCAGGATGATCAGCGCGAACACCCCCCAGAAGTCGGTGATGACCCACACCTCGTCCAGCACGTCCGGGAACGTCATGCGCCGTGCCAGATCGGCCGCGGTCGCCCGGGCGACCTCCGGGGCGATCGCCTGGCCGAAGCGCCCCACGCCGCTCTGCATGGCCTGGCGGTAGTCGAGCAGCTCCGTCCGTAAGCTGCGCCCATGCAGCGCGTTGGCGGCCACGAGGGCTGCGAGCAGGACCCAGGTGATCTTGCGGCGGCCGACCTTGAGCAACTCTGCGGCCACCAGGCCAAGCCACTCACGCATGGTCATTGTCCCTGGTGAGGGTCAGGAACAGATCCTCTAGAGTGGCCGATACGCGCAGCAGTTGGCTGGGGTAGATCGAGGCGGCGGCCAGCACCTCGGCCACCTGCCGTGAGCGCTCCGCTGGCGCCGACACATGGATCCTGGTCCCTTCGCGGCGAACTGCCTGCACCCAGTCCAGGCCGCGCAGGATCGCCTCGGCTTTTCCGGCTTCCGCCTCGGTCAGTTCAACCTGAATGGCTTCCTGCTGGCGCAGGAGTTCGTCGACTCGCCCCTGCGCGATGACTTGTCCTCGGTCGATGATGACAACGCGATCGCAGACCTGCTGGACTTCGTGCAGCAAGTGACTCGACAGGAACACACTCTTGCCCTGCTCATCGACCATTTGGCGCAGCATCTTGCGCGTCTCCTGAATGCCGGCCGGGTCGAGGCCGTTGGTCGGCTCATCCAGGATGAGGAATTCCGGATCGTTCAACAACGCCGCCGCCAGCGCCAGGCGCTGCTTCATGCCCATGGAGTAGACCTTGAACGGGTCGCCGGCGCGTTCTGTCAGCCCGACCCGTTCCAGGACCTGATCGATCCGCCGGGCGCCGGGACCGCCGTCGCTGAGGGCCATCACGCGCAGGTTGTCCCTGCCGGACAGGTAGGGATAGAAGGCCGGGCTCTCGATGGTCGCCCCGGTGCGCCGCAGAGCGGGGCCCAAGTTCTTGCGGATGTCGCAGCCGAGCACCTCGGCCCCGCCCGCTGTAGGGTGAACCAGGCCCAGCAACATGGCGATCGTCGTCGTCTTGCCGGCGCCATTGGGTCCCAGGAAGCCGAAGACCTCGCCGCGCGGCACTTCCATCGTCAGCCCGTCGACGGCCGTCGTCTTGCCGTAGCGCTTGGTCAGCTCCCAGGTGCGGATCACCGCCTCGCCGCCCATGCAGTCTCCTTCTGGCAAACACCCGATATGGTCGAGAGTCTAATCCCGCGGACCATCGGGCGGAAATGAGAAACCCGGGCCACGCGGCCCGGGTCTGAGGCGGTCGGAACTGGAGAACTCAGGAGGAAAGCGGCCGGACGGTGTGGGCGATTTCGGCCAGCAGGGCCAGGTCACCCGAGCCGCTCAGGACCAGATAGTCATCGCCGATGGTGGTGAAGAAGAAGTACGCCTGAGCGCCGTCGGCACCGCTGACGACAAAGGCGCGCGCCGGGCGGGAATCGCTCAGCGCCCAAGACTCCTCCGCAGCGATGGCGATCCCGGACGCCTCCCAGGCCAGCATGCGCTGGTTGATGAACGCCGGCAGGTCGCCCTTCGGATCCCAGAGCTGGACGGTCACATCCATGCGTGTTTCCCCGCTGGGGGTTTCACCGGGCAGGACGTCGGTCGGGCGCTCCCAGGAAGTGAAGGCGGTGATGCCTCCGCGCGAGTACTGCTCGATCGGGCCGACGTACCAGCCCGCCGGGTGGTCGAATTCGAAGCCCGCCGTTTCATCTCGATAGGTAACCGCTTCGAAGGACGGCATCGCCTGGATTGTGGCGGTCGGCTCAGGCGGGAAATCGGCTGTCGGCGCGGTCGTAGCCGGCGGCTCGGTCGGCGCTGGCTGCGTTGCGGAGGCGGCCTGGCCCGTGCAGCCCGAGAGCATCCCGGCGGCAAGGAGAATCAGAAAGGCGAGAGTCTTGGTGCGTGACAACATCTCACAACCTCCACGATGGTGCGGCGAACGCGCCGCTCGATAATGGCCCGTTGCGGCCGGGCGGGCCGCCTGAATGCCTGAATCGACGATGAAGCCGCCGTGCGGGTTCCTGCCGATGGCCGGCGCAAGTGAAACCGGTCCCCCGTCGGGTCGGCCGCCGGCCAGTCGCGTTCAGGTCAGGGCATATAGCTTGCGATGAACGTCGCTGAGCGCACGGACCTGCTGCTCGGCATGGTAGGACGAGCGCACCAGCGGTCCGCTCTCGACCCAGCGGAATCCGATCTCTTCGCCGAAGCGTTTGAGATCGGCGAACTCGGCGGGGGTGTAGTAGCGCTCGATCGGCAGGTGCCTCTTCGACGGCTGCAGGTACTGACCGAGGGTGAGGATATCGACGCCCCAGCTTCGCAGATCGCGCATGACGGCCCTGACCTCATCCAGGGTCTCGCCCAGGCCGAGCATGATCCCCGACTTGGTCAGCACCTCGCCGTCCAGTTGCTTGGCATTGGAAAGGGTCGCCTGGGCCCACTCGTAGCGATCCTGCGGCTGCACCTTCTTGAACAGGCGCGGCACGGTCTCGACGTTGTGGTTGAGGATCTCCGGCTGCGCGTGCATGACCGTCCGCAGCGCCTCGATCGATCCTTTGAAGTCGGGGATGAGCACTTCGACCGAGCATCCCGGCTGGAGCTCGCGGATGCGGCGGATGACCATGGCGAAGATGGGCGCCCCGCCGTCGGGGCGCTCGTCGCGATTGACACTGGTGATCACGGCGTGGCGCAGGCGCATGGCCTGGACGGCGCGCGCCACCCGCTCCGGCTCGAGCCAATCCAAGGCTGCCGGGCGGCCGGTCTTGACGTCACAGAAGCCGCACGAGCGGGTGCAGGTGTCGCCCATCATCAAGAATGTGGCGGTGCCCGAGCCCCAGCACTCGCCCAAATTCGGGCACATCGCCTCTTCGCAGACGGTGTGGAGCGACTTGGAGCGCATCAGATCGCGCAGCCACTCGACCGTTTCGCCCGACGGCGCCCGCACTCGAATCCAATCCGGCCGCCGCTGCGGTGCGGCCGCGACTGGCTCGGAACCCGTTCGAAGGCGATCTCGGGTCGGCATGCGGGCCATTCTACCGCGTTTCGGTCCGCTTTCGGCTCACGGCCGGGATTCCACGGGAAGTACAATGAGTCTCCTCCAACTTCCGAAATTGCAGCAATTTCGGAAGTTGGAGGAGGATTTCGGAAGTCGGAGCAGGGAGGTTCTATGTCGCACGCCAAGCCTGTCGTCTACCCCATCATCCCCAACTCGATACCGGCCGTGAAGGCGGAGATGCTGCGCCAGGTCGGCGCCGACAGCACCGAGACGTTCTACGCCGACATTCCCCAAGGGCTGCGCTTGCGGCGCCGCCTGGATCTGCCCGAGCCGTTCCTCTCCGAGTATGCCCTGCGGCGTCATGTCGAAGGCCTCCTGAAGAGGAATCGCTCCTGCGAGGAGATGCTCAGCTTCCTCGGCGCAGGCTGCTACCGGCACTACGTGCCCGCCGTGTGCGACGAAATCAACGGGCGCAGCGAGTTCCTGACCGCCTATGCCGGCGAGCCGTACGAGGACCACGGCCGCTTCCAGGCACTGTTCGAGTACGCCAGCATGATGGGCGAACTGCTGGAGATGGACGTCGTCAGCGTGCCAACCTATGACGGCTTCCAGGCCTCGGCCACCGCGCTGCGCATGGCCTGCCGCATGAACGGGCGCCGGCAGGTGCTCCTGGCCGGGTCCATCGGGCGCGACCGTCTTTCGAAGATCTGCGACTACTGCAAGCCGGAGATCGACGTTCAGCTGCTGCCTTTCGACCGCCGCAGCGGCGCGCTAGATCTGGCGGCGCTTGAGGCGCGCCTGTCGTCGGCCTGCGCGGCCGTGTACTTCGAGAACCCGGCCTACCTGGGTACCCTGGAAGATCAGGCGGCCGAGATCGCCGCGCTGGCCCACCGGGCCGGCGCCGAGTGCGTTGTCTGCGTGGATCCGATCTCGCTCGGCGTACTGGCCCCGCCGGGCACCTACGGCGCCGACATCGTCTGCGGCGACCTGCAGCCGTTGGGTATGCACATGCAGTTCGGGGGCGGCCAGGCCGGCTTCCTCGCCTCGCGCGATGAGCAACGCTACGTCCAGCAGTTCCCCTCGCGCTTGTTCGGGGTTGCCCCGACTTCCGTCCCCGGAGAGTTCGGTTTCGGCGATGTCGCCTACGAACGCACCTCTTTCGCCGTGCGCGAACAGGGCAATGAGTGGGTCGGCACGGCCGCGGCGCTGTGGGGAATCACCGCCGGGGTGTATCTGGCCTTGATGGGACCACAGGGGATGGCGGAGATCGGCATCGGCATCCTGCAGCGGACGCGCTATGCTGCCCGGTGTCTGGCGCAGATCGACGGCGTGCGTGCGCCGGCCCTGGAGTCGCCCTTCTTCCAGGAGTTCGTCGTCAATCTGGACGGGACCCACAAGCGCGTGGCCGAGGTCAACGCCGGCCTGCTCGAGCGAGGCATTATCAGCGGGAAGGACCTGAGCGCCGAGTTCCCCGAGTTGGGCCAGAGCACGCTGCTGTGTTTCAGCGAGATGCACACTCAGGCAGACATCGACCGTCTGGCAGGGGCGCTGCAGGAGGTGCTGCGATGACCGCCGACATCCTGCAGGCTCGCCGAACCTCAGGTCGACCCTCCCTGCGCCGCTTTCATCAGGCCCGTTGGGATGAGCCGGTCATCTTCGATCTGACCACGCCGGGGGCGCGCGGCATCCTGGTCCCGGAAGTTGAGCCGGGGCTGGCAGACAGCGCCGGCGACGTCCTGGCGACCATCCCCGTCGCGTTGCGGCGGCAGCGGGCGCCGCAATTGCCGGAGATGTCCCAGGTCCACGTCCTGCGCCACTACCTGCGCCTGTCCCAGGAGGTCCTGGGCGCCGACCTGAACATCGACGTCGGCCAGGGCACCTGCACGATGAAGCACAATCCCAAGGTCAACGACCAGCTCGCCCGCCGGCCGGAGATGGCCGAGCTTCATCCGTTGCAGGACGAGTCGACGCTGCAGGGGGTTCTCGAGATCTACTACCGTCTGGAGCAGATCTTCAAGGAGATTTCCGGCCTGCAGCGTTTCACCTTCCAGCCCGGCGCCGGATCGCAGGCGATCTACACCAATGCCTCGATCATGCGCGCCTATCACGCCTCGCTCGGCCCGGCCGCTGCCCGCGACGAGATCATCACCACCATCTTCTCGCACCCTTCCGATGCCGCCTGCCCGAAGGTGGCCGGATTCAAGATCATCACCCTGTATCCGGACGAATCCGGCTACCCGCCGGTGGAGGCGCTGCAGGCGGCGCTCACGGCGCGTACGGCCGGGCTGATGATCACCAACCCGGAAGACACCGGCATCTTCAATCCGCATATCGCTGAGTTCGTCCGCCTCGTTCACGCGGCCGGAGGCGTATGCGCCTACGACCAGGCCAACGCCAACGGACTCCTGGGGATCACGCGCGCGGCCGAGGCCGGTTTCGATCTGTGCCACTTCAACCTGCACAAGACCTTCGGCACCCCGCACGGGTGCGGGGGCCCGGCCGTCGGGGCGACCGGCACGACCGCCTCGCTGGCGCGCTTCCTGCCCGTACCCCAGGTTGAGTTCGACGGTCAGCGCTACCACCTGAATTGGGATATGCCCGAAAGCATCGGCGTCGTACGGCAGTTCCTGGGAGTCGCCCCAGCTGTGCTCAAGGCTTATGCCTGGATCATGAGCCTGGGCGCCGACGGGCTGCGCCAGGCGGCCGAAACGGCGGTGCTCAACAACAACTACCTGCTCAAGAAGGTCCTTGAGATTCCGGGGGTCTCGGCGCCATACGCCGAGGGCAGGCGGCGCATCGAGCAGGTGCGCTACAGCTGGGAGGAATTGAGCCAGGAGACCGGGGTGACCAGCGACGACCTCGGACTGCGAGCGGGCGACTTCGGGGTCCACTACTGGACCAGCCACCACCCGTTCATCGTCCCCGAGCCGATGACGCTCGAGCCGACCGAGTCCTACTCGCAGGCCGATCTGGACGAGTACGCCGCCATCCTGCGCCAGGTCGCCGAGGAGGCCCGCCGCCAACCCGAGCGGGTCAAGTCCGCGCCGCACAACGGACCGGTCCACCGGGTGACCGACACACGTTACTTCGAGGATCCGGCAATGTGGGCGATCACCTGGCGTGCCTACCGGCGGAAGCACGGCGGGGAGGGGTGAGGCATGCGCGGATTGCGGGGCAAGAGCGTGTTGGTTACAGGCGGGGCGGGGGGAATCGGCCAGGCCGCTGCGCGCCGCCTCATTGAAGAAGGTGCGCGCGTGGCGATCCTCGATCGGGACGAGGCCGCCTGCCGTCGCGCACAGGATAGCCTGGACGGCCTGACGGCCGTGGTCAGCGCGGACGTCTCCGACGCGCACCAGGTCGTGCGGGCCTTCGAGAACCTCGACCGGGACCTCGGGCCGCTGGACATCCTGATCAACAACGCCGGCATCAGCGTTCGAAGTCCGTTCCTGGATATCACTCCCGAGCAGTGGCGAGCCGTGCTGGCCACGAACCTGGAGGGCGTCTTCCTGGTCGCGCAACAGGCAGCCCGGCGCATGCTGGCCGGCCGCGGCGGCGTGATCGTCAACATGGGCTCGACCAACGGCCTGACCGGCTATCACTACTATGCCGACTACAACGCCTCCAAGGCGGGCGTGATCGAGCTGACGCGCAGCCTGGCGCTGGAGCTGGCGCCCACGGTGCGTGTCAACGCCGTGTGCCCCGGCTTCATCCTCACACCGATGCAGGAAGCGGAGTACACCTCCGAGATGCAGCGCGCCTTCGCCGACAAGATCCCGCTCAGACGGCTGGGACGCCCCGAAGAGGTCGCCGCGCTGTTCGCCTTCTTGGCCAGCGACGAGTCGGCATACATCACCGGGCAGTGCTTTGTCATCGACGGCGGCGAGATCGCCGGCGGCCTGGCCAGCCAGGCCTGAATGCGGAGGCGGCCGTGGGCACACTCGATCACAAGCGGGCACTGATCACCGGCGCCGCCTCGGGCATCGGCGCCGCGGCGGCGCAACTGTTCGCGGCCGAAGGCGCCGCTCTGGCGCTGCTCGACCGCGACGTCGCCGGCGGACGCGGCGTGGCCGACCGAATCGAGCGCGACGGCGGCCGTGCCGCGTTCATCGCCTGCGACGTGACCCGCGCCGCGGACTGCGCCGCCGCCGTCACCCAGGCTGTCGAGCGCCTCGGTGGTCTCGATATCGTCCTGCACTGTGCCGGGATCATCGTCCGCCGCTCCGTCGTCGATCTGGACGAAGCCGACTGGGATCGCGTGCTGGACGTCAATGTCAAGTCGGTGTACCTGATCTCCAGGCTGACGATCCCGGTGCTTCGCTCGGGCGGAGGCGGCAGCATCATCACCGTCGCTTCGGGCTGGGGGCTGGTCGGCGGGCCGCAGGCGGCCGCCTACTGCGCCAGCAAGGGGGCGGTGGTGCTGCTGAGCAAAGCCATGGCCATCGACTGCGGCCCCGACCGCATCCGGGTCAACTGCCTGTGCCCCGGCGATACGGATACCCCGCTCCTGCGCGGCGAAGCGCAGCAGCTGGGCATCGCCGAAGAATCGTTCCTGGCCGCCTCGGCCCGCCGTCCCCTCGGCCGCGTGGGCACGCCGCGGGAGATCGCACAGGCGGCGCTCTTCCTGGCCGGCGAGGCCTCTAGCTACGTCACCGGCTCGACGCTCCTGGTCGACGGCGGCGGACTGGCCGGCGGATGACCCACAGGCTGGGGTTGATCGTCAACCCGGTCGCCGGCCTGGGCGGCCGGGTCGGCTTGAAAGGCAGCGACGGCACCGAGGTGCAGGCGCTGGCCCGCCGGATGGGCGCCGAGCCGCTCGCCCATGCACGCGCGATCGAGGCACTGCAACGCCTCGAGCCGCTGCGCGACATGCTGACGATCCTGACCTATCCCGGGGAGATGGGCGAGCGGGCGGCGCGTGAGTGCGGCTTCACGCCGGAGGTCTT
>Ga0105100_10000185_pt1 | contig 36343 bp, 34 predicted proteins | sample PPLLak12cMay2015_2_FD_87033 | JGI IMG/M metagenome (GOLD analysis project Ga0105100, IMG submission 87033) | Freshwater sediment microbial communities from Prairie Pothole Lake near Jamestown, North Dakota, USA - PPLs Lake P8 Core (1) Depth... | ecosystem: Environmental > Aquatic > Freshwater >... | reverse complement strand
CTGCTCGAACGACACCATACTTTCTTTGAGCAGCATGGGTTCGTCTTGGATATCCGTGGGATAAACGCATGCAGAACTCGCATACGTCACCTGCTCTACGCCGTTCCGAGATGCGGCATCAATGACGATGTTATCGAGAGCCATATTCCCGGCGCAGTTCGCGGGATGACTACTTATGTAGCCGCGTCCTCCGTGGTCTGCCGCGAGGTGGAAAACGACCTGGCAACCCTTGGTTGCAGACTCTGCAAAATCCATTCTTCGAAGATCGCCTTGAAGGAATTCAATATCCTTGCGGACGGAAGACAGGTTCGCGAGCGAACCGCTCGACAGGTCATCCGCGACACGTACCGCTGCACAACCAAGACTCAGAAGCTTCTCGACTAGATGGCTGCCAATGAAGCTCGCACCGCCGGTTACTAACACCTTCGACTTCGTCCAGTTCATTGTTTATGTACCCTTGATCGATCTATGATGTTTCGGTAAGATGATCTACGCAAAGGAGGTGGCAATGGCTGGGTGAGCAGAACCTGTCTTACCGCCAGAAAAGGAATATATTTACGGATGATTAATAGGTTGAAATTTTTTGTAAATGCCAGGGAATTACGGTTGTGCTCTTTGTTAATCCCTGCGGAAAATAATAAATAATAATTTTATTATATCTTACAAAAATATATATTAAATTAATGAAATTAATCACATTGCTGAGAAGAAGAAGCGCATCTCGGTCGTTTATTAATAACTGGAAAAATGGGTGAAGAGACCTCTGATCAATTGAGATCAGAATGGTTAGAGAAAATCCAATATGCTCAAGCAAGCCTGGATGCGGTGGAGAGAGATAATACGTATCATCTAAATGATTTGGAATTAGCGCTAACTTTATTGGAAAAGCTGTCACATCTATACCAAAGGCTCGAATTCAGCGATAAAGCAGTGCTCTTGCGGATATTGGCAAAACACATTATAGTTAACCAACAAGGTGATATCATTGATCACCAGTTGAATTCTCCATTTTTGTATCTAGAATCATTGGTTCGGGGACTTCAGAATAACATATGTGGTTAGGATCAAGTCCTATACCGCCCACACCACAGCCGTTGAGCAAATTCAGCGGCTGTTTTTCGCTGAACATCGCAGACGTTGACGATTCCGTAATTGTTTGGTATGATGCCTGCGATCGATTCCCGGAATATTAGATTCGTTTAATCAGATTTTACGAAGGAGAAAGCTTATCAGCGCAACAAATTACCGAGTTAATGATGCCATCCGAGTCCCACAGGTGCGTGTAATTGGCGCCAAGGGTGAAAATGTTGGGGTGATTACCATCGAGGAAGCCCTGCATCTTGCCCAGGAAGCGGAACTTGATTTAGTCGAGGTGGCCCCAAACTCTGACCCACCGGTTTGCCGGGTAATGGATTTTGGCAAGTTTATTTACGAACGCGCCAAAAAGGATAAGGAGGCAAAAAGGGCTCAAACCAAGATCGAAGTCAAGGAAATCCGCCTGCGCCCCAAAACCAATGATCACCATCGTGATCTTAAAGTGCGTGACGCCCGACGCTGGTTGGAAGTCGGCATGAAGGTCAAAGTACGCATCCGCTTCCGCGGGCGCGAGATCAGCTACCCAGAAATCGCACTGACCGACCTTAAATCGATTGCCGATGAACTTTCTGATATCGCTATCGTGGAGCAAACGCCTGGTCTGGAAGGGCGTACCATGTTAATGGTATTGGCGCCTGGAAAAGCTCCTAAAAAGAAATAACTGGCGCGCTGAAATCATCATTCTCCGGTATAATAGTCGTCCCGTTGACCTCCGCGGAAGCAAGTTGTCCGCGGAATTTTATGTGAGAGGAGTTCGGAAAGTGACCCGCAAAGCAAGAACAGGCAAGTACAAGATTAAGACGCATAAGGCAACCTCAAAGCGCTTTCGCTTAACGGGTAGCGGGATTTTGGTGAGCACCAAAGGTGGTAAGAGCCACTTTCGGCGCCGCACCTCTGCTCGCGTCAAGCGACTGCTGGACGAGATGATCCCCGTCAAGGGACGTGGGATTATCAAAACCGTCCACCGCCTGGCGCCCTACATGAAGAAGGCAGCCTGAGGCAGCCCTGGCGGACGCCTTTCTGGCTTCCGCAGTTCGATTTTATCCACCTTTTAGTGCGGCTGTTGGGTGTAACTAACGAGCAGAGATAACTGCTGGCGTCCAGGGGTTCGCAGGAGAGTAGAAAATGGCGCGTGTAAAGACTGGTCCATATCGTCACCATCGGCACCAAAAAGTTCTGAAGATCACCAAAGGTCAGTTTGGTTCTCGCAGTACCCTGTACAAACGAGCGAACGAAGCCATGCTGAAAAGCCTGTGGTATGCCTACCGAGATCGCCGTACCCGCAAGCGCGACCTGCGCCGTTTGTGGATTGTGCGCATCAACGCGGCTGCTCGTATCAATGGCATTTCTTACAGCCGCCTGATCCATGGCATGCGGGTGAATCACATCTTGATCAACCGCAAGATGCTGGCAGATCTGGCTGTACGTGATCCAAAAACCTTCGGTGCAGTGGTCGCCCGGGCACAATCCTGATCCAATCACAGCGTAGATTATGACATGGGGCGGCTGGTGCCGCCCCATTTTTGTTTAAACAAACGGTATACCACCCGTGTAGTATAATCCCCTGCATACGGAGGCAGTTATGAACGAATCACAGCGACCCAAGTCTATTCGCCCGCAGGGTGGCGTTTTTAATGATCTCACCCAATATGCCAAGCTGGTCTTGCGCCTGATGGGTGACCGCCGTGTTAATCCCCTGGTCAAGCTGCTCCCGATCGGCTCGCTGGCTTATTTGCTCATTCCAGATCTGGTGTTAGGACCGGTGGACGATGCGGTCGTTGTGTGGATCGGCACATATTTATTTGTTGAGCTTTGCCCCCCAGAAGTTGTCACCGAACACCGCGTCGCGCTAAATCAGGTGTCCCCAGGCGAGGGGCCTGCAGTGCGCCCCCCAGAGGACGAGATCATCGACGCTGAGTTCCGCGACCAATAACAAACCCCAACCCCAATTTAAGAGTAGTATTAATATGAACCGAATTCTTATGATTCTATCGGCTTTAGTCCTTGGCGCTATTTACCTAGTGGCTTGCAGCCCAGCGTCCGAGCCGTCCGGCTCCGCAACACCCCTACAACCAACCGCCAGCTCTAATCCAACGGGGACCCAGGCACAGCCGAGCCTGCCTGCCGGCGCCACCCAGTTACCCGACCCATCCAGTACACAGACAGCCGAAGCCACTCAGCCAGGCATGCCTGCACTCACCGAATCTCCAGCATTTGTGGCAAGCTTTCCCAACCCCGACTCATATACCTGGGCGCCGGTCGCCACAGGCTTGGAGTCTCCTGTGGGTATCGCCCATGCCGGAGATACACGCCTGTTTATCCTGGAACGTAGCGGACGCATCCGTATCCTGCAGGATGGCGCCCTTGTGCCCGAACCGTTCCTGGATATAACCGATCGGGTTCGAGCGGGTGGAGAGCGCGGCCTATTAGGTCTGGCCTTCCACCCACGCTATCCAGAAACGGGTACTTTCTTCGTCAATTTCACCGACCAAAATGGGCATACTCATATTGCTCAGTTCAATGTGCGTGCAGACAATCCCAATCTGGTAGATGCAAGCAGTGAAAAACAAATCCTGTATGTAGAGCAACCCTACCCAAACCACAATGGCGGCGCCCTGGCCTTCGGGCCGGATGGCTATTTATACATCGGCCTGGGCGATGGCGGCAGCGGGGGTGACCCGCTGGGTTATGGACAAAATTTAGAGGTCTTGCTGGGCAAAGTCTTGCGAATCGACATTGACCAGGGCGATCCTTATGCGATCCCTACCGGCAACCCATTTGCAACTGGCGGAGGGCGCCCAGAAATTTGGGCTTATGGATTGCGCAACCCCTGGCGTTTCGCCTTTGACCGCCTGTCGAGCGATTTTTACATCGGCGATGTAGGGCAAAATATCTACGAAGAGATTGATTTCCAGTCTGCCGAAAGCCCAGGCGGGGAAAACTATGGCTGGAACATCCTGGAAGGCGACGCTTGCTATGGGAGTGGTAACTGCCAGACCGCTGGATTAACCATGCCAATATACACCTATACGCATGCTGAAGCGGGCTGTTCGGTAACTGGCGGTGTGGTCTATCGCGGTCAATCCCTTCCAGAGTGGCAGGGAATCTACCTGTTCGGGGATTATTGCTCCGGGTTGGTCGGCGGTTTGCTGCCTTCCCTCTCCCAGGGCGAATCCGCCAGCTGGCAACAGGCCTGGCTTTTCAATCAAATTGGCAATATCAGCACATTTGGCGAAGACTCAGCCGGGGAAGTGTACCTGGCTGATCTAAACGGGACTATCTATCAACTGGCGCGCAGATGAAAACCATTTCTGATGAAAAAATCGCTGCCATCCGGCGAGAAAAACAATGGCTGGGTATTCTCTACGGCATCCTGACCGGAACAGGATATGCACTAACTGCCTGGGGGCTGGATGCCTACCAGCTGGCTGAGGCGCATGCCTACTTGCCCTGGGGCAGGTTTGTGTTCGGTCTGGCAGCCTGTCTGGTATTGGGTGGGTTGGCAGGCTGGCTCGCCTCTCGCCTGGATAATGGACTGGTCGCGGTGTTGGTTTGGAGCCTGGTTGGCTGCGCACTGGCGATCGGGATGGGATGGCTTGCCTTTCAGGGCAATCCAACGCTGTTGAATTGGTTTTATCCAGATCTTGCCAGCCAGGTAGAATTTAGCACAAACCCGGCTATCCAGATCCGCACCGGAATTGCGGCGCTTGTCTCAGCTTTACTAGGAGGCGCGGTAGGTTTACTTCAGTTGAACCTGATTGACTCAGCCTTGCGAGGGACTTATCCCATCCAACGTGCGTTGAGCCTGTGGTTGGGGATCATCCCCTTCGTGGGCGCGGGTCTGATTGCTGGCGACGGATTGATCCACACCAACCTGCGTGATCCTATCGTACAGGTGCATAGCGCTTTACAGTACGCCCAGGAACACCGCGGCCAGGAAATCGACATCTACGAGGCGCGCGAGCATGGACAAACCGCTGTACGCGCCTTGGGCGATTTACAATACCAGCCCTACCGCCTGGCAATCAGCTCATACGATGAATATCTGTCCCTGGTGTGGGTGATGGTCGACTTTGGCGAAATCCAAACGCGCTGCTCGGTTTTAGAAAAGAAGCTAAATTATTGTGAGAAACCTGCCAGGATCACCGCGACCCATATCCCACCAGAGCTAACCCAGAGCGCTCCAACCGGGACGACTCCACCTACTTCAGAGTCCCCCACAGCCCACCCAGCGACTGACAACAGCCCAATCAGCGATAATCCAGACGCTGCCGGCAACCAGCCTGTATTCTTGGCGGATCAAGCGAGCAACCTTCCTGAAACGCTCAATCGCTATCTCCTGAATGTCACGATCGAACCGGACCAATCCAGGTTTCAGGGAGCGCTGCAATTAGAATACACTAACACCGAAAACATCGCCCTGGAGCAGCTTTTTTTTCGGCTCCTGCCGAATGGGCAGCGCAGCTACGGCAATGGCTCACTAAATGTGGGTGAAGTAAAAGTTGGTGGCGCAATACAACCCACATCACTCTCCGTGGATGATAGCGTTCTGGAAGTTGAATTAGGAAAAAGCGTGGCGCCCGGGAAACAAGTGCAGGTGGAGATGAGCTTTCAAGGCCAGGTTCCCCAGGACTTCAGCGGCAGCGGACCAATGAATGGCTATGGCATCTACAATTACTCTGATGGCGTAATGGCGCTGGCAAACTGGTACCCGATCCTGGCAGTTTATGATGAGCAGGGCTGGAATTTGGATGCGGTTTCTTTTATTGGCGACTCCGTCTATAGTGACATGGCAACCTATCAAGTTGAAATCGACCTTCCCGAGGATCAGGTATTGGTCAGCACTGGCGTGATTCAGCAGGTAGCAACGGGTGAGGCTCACAAGCAGTATGTAATCGAGAGTGGCCCAGTGCGTGATTTCTTTATGATCCTGAGTCCCAATTTTGAAGGCGTCGAAGAGCAAGTTGAGGGGACTTTGGTGAGCTCATATTATCTACCTGGCAATCGGGCGGGTGGGCAGCGCGCCCTGCAAGTCGCGGTCGAAGCTTTAGAAACCTTCAACCATCAATTTGGCCCTTATCCCTACACCGAACTGGATGTGGTGGATGCGCCCATGCAGAATGCTTCAGGTGTGGAGTATCCTGGCATTGTCCTGATTGGGGATGCCCTCTACGCAGAGTATGAGGAGAAAGCCTTTGCGGTCACCACAGCTCACGAAGTCGCCCACCAGTGGTGGTACAACCTGGTCGGAAACGACGTGATCGAAGAACCCTGGGTGGATGAGGCCCTGGCGACCTATGCTTCTGGTCTGTACTTGGAATCCGCCCAGGGGAAACCAGCCCTGGCTGGGCTGATGGACTATTATCAAGAACGCTACCAGCGCACCCTGGATAGCAGCGGCGATCACCCCATCCGTGAAAGTCTGACTTACTTTGAAACCAGCCCTGATCCACGCGCCTATGGTGGAATTGTTTACGCCAAGGGAGCGCTCTTCCTGGACGCCTTGCGCCAGGAGATCGGGGATGCGGCCTTCTTCGGAGCGCTACAGCGTTATTTCCAGGATTACCGCTATCAAATCGCCACGGGCGGAGACTTGTTGACGGCCTTTGAAACCAGCGCAGGGGCCTCACTGGACAGCTTTTACCAGACCTGGGGCTTTACGCCCCAACCGTAAAACCCAATTTTAGGCTACAATCAGCCATATGGCTTACTTTCTAAGGTTCCGGATCAGTTCCTGGATCACCGGTTTGGTCTGGCTCAGCTTGCTCCTGGCAGGCTGCTCACCCGCACCTACCGCGCCCCCGCTGCTTAACACACCTACCAATCCTATTCTCATAGCTGAACTCCCCAGCGCGACCCCACTCAGACCTGTGATTTCTACAGTATCAGCAACTGCCAGCGCCACCCTTACACCAGCGCCGGCAGCGACAGAAACCCGCCTACCGCCGGTACGCTTTGCAGTGATCGGCGATTACGGACTGGCAGGTCCAGCCGAAGAACAGGTTGCCCAGCTTGTCATTAGCTGGAAGCCTGATCTGATCCTCACCACCGGGGATAACAACTATCCCGACGGTGAAGCGGCTACCATCGATGAAAATATCGGGCAGTATTACCAATCCTATATTTATCCTTACCTGGGAATGTACGGCCCTGGGGCAGATCACAATCGCTTTTTCCCTACTTTGGGCAACCATGACTGGAATACTTCAGAAGCTCAACCATACCTGGATTACTTCACCCTGCCCGGCAATGAGCGCTATTATGAATTCACCTGGGGCGAGGTGCATTTTTTCGCGGTAAGCAGCGATTCACGCGAGCCAGATGGAGTTGGGCGCAGCTCTGTTCAGGCAGCCTGGCTGCAAGAACGCCTGGCAGCCGCTACCCTGCCCTGGAAGGTGATCTACTTCCACCAGCCGCCCTATTCTTCGGGTTACCACGGCTCGGTGGATTGGATGCGCTGGCCTTTTAAAGAGTGGGGCGCCAGTCTGGTGCTGGCCGGGCACGACCATACCTACGAACGGTTGGAGATAGACGGGCTGACCTATATCGTCAACGGTATTGGTGGCGGGCCAATCTATCCATTCATCTTGCCCCTGGAAGGCAGTCAGGCACGTTACAACGATGCACACGGGGCGCTGTTGATCGAAGCCGATGCAGAGCAGCTTACCGGGACATTCACAAGCATTGATGGAACTAATTCGGACCAATTTGTATTATTAATGCCAGTTAAACCTTGACAGACTAAAAAAAGCCATGGTAAACTCTCTCCGTTCTGTATTTTTACAGACGGCAAACTCTTAAGAAAGGATAGGCGCATCAAATGAATCGATTTGAAATCAGCTATATCTGCGTAAGCGCTGCCTCCGGCGGCGTCGCCGCAGCATTGCCTTCTCGTAGTGCGCCTATCGGCTGGTAAACGTTCAATTGTTTGAATGATAGCCACGGGTGCCCTACAGCACCCGTGGCTTTTTTATTTGACTGTTCAAACTCTGCCGCAGGCCACGGGTCCACCGTGGCCTGTTTTGTTTATCGCTTTAGGAGCTCAGCCATGTCTGACGCCATCATCTTAAACAACATAACGAAGACTTTCGGCGGGTTGAATCCTGCCCTACTGAAGCGCATCCCGAATCTGCCCGGGAAGAGTCTTCCGCGCGGCTTGCAATCCTCAACTGCGGTAGTGGCGTTGGATGGCGTGAGCTTAAGCGTACCAGAAGGACAAATCTTCGGCCTGTTGGGGATCGATGGCTCGGGGAAATCCACCCTGATCCGTCTGCTGGCGACACTGATCCAACCCGATGCAGGGGAAGCACGCGTGTTTGGTTATGATGTCGTCCGCCAACCTGCTCAGGTACAACGCTTGATCAATCGTGTGTCTGTGGAAGCATCCTTCTATCGCAAAGTCTCGGCATTGGAAAACCTGATCGAGGATGCCCGCTTACTGGGCTTGACCGGTGCCAGATTGCGCCAGCATCTGGAAGAGACGCTGCTCCACCTGGGTCTGCCGATCGAAGAGATCTACCGGCCCATGGAAGAAACCTGCGCTGCCACTCAGCAGGTGGTCTGCATCGCCCGGGCGCTGATTTCTCAGCCACGCTTACTGCTGCTGGATGAGCCCACGCGTGGTTTGCCTGCTCATCTCGCCAGCCGGGTACAGCAAGCCATCCTGGAAATGCGCGCCGCATTGGGCACCACGGTGCTCTTCACCACCCAGGATATCGCCGAAGCGGCCACCCTGGCTGACGCCACTGCCGTGATGGAGAAAGGGCGTCTGATCGACCAAGCCGCCAGCCTGCATCAGCCAACATTGGTGCCGTTGAGCGGGCATCCCACCAGCCTGGCAGATATTTTCAGCCAACTGAACGAGCTATCGGCAGTTGGAGCGTATGAACCCTGTTAGCCATTTCCAGGCAGGCCCGCTTGACCGGCGAGCCTGCCTGGGATAGGTTATCAGCACACAACGAATTATGAGGATGTCATTATGAGCATTCACGAGCAATTATTTCAAGGGTCAAAAATATGCCTGACGCCTATCGATCACGAAAAGGACCCCGAGATCGTAGCGCGCTGGACGCAAGACGCTGAATACCAGCGCATGCTGAACAGTGATGTAGTACGCCCACTCTCTCCTGCGCAAGTCAAGAAACAATACGAGGCTATCGAAAAGGCCTCGGAAGAATCGAATGGCATGTTTTATTATAGTATCCGTACCCTGGCCAGGGATGACCAGCCCGAACGGCTGATTGGTTTTGCTCGCCTGTATTGGATTGAGTGGTCCCATGCAGCCGGTATGCTGCAGATCGGCATCGGCGACCCCGCCGATCGCCGGCAAGGCTACGGGAGCGAAGCCTTGCGCCTGATGCTGCGCTACGCATTTATGGAGCTGAACCTGTTCCGTTTAGGGGCGCTAATCCCGGAATATAACACTCCTGCCCTGGCTCTGTTTCAAAAGGCAGGTTTCATCGAAGAAATCCGGCGGCGGGAAGCATTGAATCGTTATGGGCGGCGCTGGGATATGCTGCATCTCGGATTGCTGCATGGCGACTGGAAAGCCCGACTTAACGGATGATTTTGATTTACAGGAAAGAGCAAGCTCATGCACACTAACTTAAATACAGGTCAGCTGGTTCGTTTGAGCGCCGAAGAGCCTCAGGTGTGGGCGGAAGCTTTCACACGTTGGTCACGCGACACGGAATACATCCGCCTGCTGGATGATGCACCTGCGCAAGCCTGGTCTGTCACCAAGCGCAAGCAATGGTTGGAGAAAGAATTGGAAGATCCTGAGCGGTCCTATCTGTTTGGCATCCGCACCCTGACGGAGGATCAATTGATCGGGTTTGTCGGACTGGATGGCATCCAGCACACGCACGGGGATACCTGGGTGGGGATTGGGGTCGGCGACCGGAACTACTGGAGCAAAGGTTATGGCAGCGAGGCCATGCGCCTGATCTTGCGCTATGCTTTCACAGAACTCAACCTGCATCGGGTTTCCCTGGGTGTATTTGCTTACAACACCCGCGCCCAACGCGCCTACGAAAAATGCGGCTTCCAGCTTGAAGGTGTCATTCACCAGGCATTCTTACGCGAAGGGCAGCGCTGGGATTTACTCAACATGGGTATCCTGCGTGCAGAATGGCTAGCTCAAAATGGGAAGGGTCTTGAATAAGGGTATTCCATGCATTCGAGCGGAGGATTAATATGGGACAGGATTTATATGCAGGCAAGTTGGTGCGCGTGAAAGCTGTGGACAGCCAGAAGCTGGCTGAAGCGCTCTCGCACTGGGGCCGCGACAGTGAATATTGGCGCTTACTGTCTACAGGCCCGGCTGGCCTATATACCGTCAAAGGCACCAAGGAATGGCTGGAGAAAAGCCAGGAGAAAGACCCGCCAAGCGAACTGATTTTCGAAATCCACACCTTGGATGATGACCGGCTGATTGGCGAAACTGGCTTTGACGGCATTCGCTGGCAGCATGGAGACACCTTTATTGGAATTGGCCTGGGTGAACGGGATGACTGGGGCAAGGGCTACGGCACCGACGCCATGCGGGTCATGCTGCGCTACGCCTTCACCGAATTGAACTTGCACCGCGTTTCGCTGGACGCCTTTGAATATAACCCGCGCGCGCTACGCACCTACGAGAAAGTTGGATTCAAGCAGGAAGGCCGCGCCCGGCAGTTTATGCTGCGTGAAGGCCGGCGTTGGGATTTGATTTTCATGGGTATCACCAGACTTGATTGGCAGGCAATACAAAATGGAGAATGATCGAGATGGATACAATGCAAGAAATGACCAACACCATAACCGTTCCCGGCGCACCAGATATACCGGGTTTGAGCTTTCGCGGATATCGAGATGCAGCGGATTTCGAGAAGATGGTAGCTGTCATCCAGGGATGTAAGCAGGTTGACCATATGGAGCGCTCCGATACTGCACAGGATATTGAGCGCAATTACCGCTACACCCCGAACTTTGACCTCACCAAAGACATACTCTATGTTGAGATGGATGGCAAAGTGGTTGGATATTACCGGGTGACATGGTATTTCGAAGATAATGGGGATGCCATTTATACCCATTTTGGCTTCCTGCTGCCGGAGTTGCGCGGGCGGGGAATTGGCCGGGCAATACTGGCTTATTTACAAAACCGCATCCGGGCAATCGCTGCCGCACATCAGCCGGAACAGCCAAAGTACTACCAATCCTACGCCGATGAAACCGAGCGCGCCTCCACGGCTTTTCTACTTACGGCGGGATACCAGCCCATCCGCCATTTCTACACCATGCTGCGTCCAGACCTGGAGAATATCCCGGATCTCCCACTGCCAGATGGCTATGAGATCCGCCCTGTGCTGGAAGAACACCTGGCGATGATCATGGCTGCCAGCAGCGAAGCCTTTCGCGACCACTGGGGGTACAGCTCAGCCACTGAACCCAAGCTGGAAGAAATCAAGGAAGATCAAGATTTCGACCCCAGCCTGTGGTGCGTTGCCTGGCATGGTGACCAGGTCGCCGGAATGGTATTAAACTACATTGTGCGCGCGGAAAACCTGGAATACGAACGTCTGCGCGGCTATACTGAAAACATCTGCGTCCGGCGTCCGCATCGCAAGCAGGGGCTGGCACGCGCCCTGATCGCCGCCAGCCTGGGCATATTACGGGAACGGGGCATGCTTGAGGCATCGCTACACGTGGACACCGAAAACTTATCCGGCGCGCTGAGGCTATACGAAAGCGTCGGCTTCCGGCCGCTCAGCCGGCACACAACTTATCGCAAACCCCTGGAGATAGCATGGCCGAACCTGCGCATCATCTGATCAAAGCCGTCGTCTGGGATCTGGGCGGGGTGTTGGCGCGCACGCTGGATCGCGCCCCGCGCACCGAGCTTGCCCGCAGCTTAGGCATGACCTATAGCGAGCTGGACGAGGCGGTGTTTAACAGCCCATCCGCGCGACAAGCTACATTGGGGAAAATCTCGGTCGAGGAACACTGGGCGAATGTTTATCGCAATCTCAATTGGCCTGTGGAACAGCAAGATGTTTTTCAAAAACTGTTTTGGGGCGGCGATCGACTGGACCAAGACCTGGTAGCCTATATTCGCCGCCTCAAGCCAGTCTTCAAAACCGGCCTGTTGAGCAATAACTGGCCGAACCTGCGCCATCTGATCGAAAATCGCTGGCAGATTAACGACGCCTTCGATGAGTTGGTGATCTCAGCCGAGGTCGGGCTTAAAAAACCCGAACAACCGATATACGACCTGACCCTTCAGCGTCTGGGCGTCCGCCCAGAACAGGCGGTATTTGTGGATGACTTTATCGAAAATATCCACGCCGCGCAGCAGTTCGGTTGGCAGGCTGTTCACTTTCGGAGCCCTGAGAAGGCGCTGGCAGAATTAAATGTTTTACTTGAAATACCGGCTGAGCGTAGTTTCTCTGGAGAGTGAATGTGGCTGACCCGCTTGATCTAATGAGTTTAACCATGCATGAAGCCGCCCTTATGATGCAATCCGGCGATTTGAGCGCGCGTGCGCTTACCATGCTGTATCTGGAGCGCATCGCCAGCCTGGACCGGCGCCTGAATGCCTTCATCACCCTCACTGCCGATCTGGCGTTGGAGCAAGCCGAACAGGCTGACCGCGAACGCCAGCAAGGCAAGCTGCGCGGACCACTGCATGGCATTCCCCTGGCGTTGAAAGACCTGTTTGAAACGGCTGGCATAAAAACCACTGCGGGTTCCGGCTTCTGGCGCGAGAATATCCCAACCCGGAACGCGTTTGTGGTGGAACGCCTGCGCCAGGCAGGCGCGGTCATCCTGGGCAAGCTCAATATGCATGAAATTGCTCTGGGGGTGACCAATGCCAATCCGCATTACGGTCCCTGCCGAAATCCCTGGGATCTAGAGCGCTCCCCAGGCGGATCATCGGGGGGCAGCGTGGCGGCTGTCGCCAGCGGGTTGTGCCTCGGTGCCCTGGGCACCGATAGCGGCGGATCGATCCGTATCCCTGCATCATTGTGCGGGGTGGTGGGTCTCAAACCAACCTATGGGCGGGTGAGCCTGAGCGGGGTCATCCCCCTGAGCTGGAGCACCGATCATGTTGGTCCGCTGGCGCGCTGCGTGGCGGATGCTGCCCTGCTGTACCAGTCGGTCGCCGGCTACGACCCACACGATCCAGCCTGCCAGGCTCAACCTTTGGAAGATGCACTGACTGAGCTGGATGGAGGCTTACAAGGCTGGCGGGTCGCTCTATTGGAGGATGCCTACCTGGACAAGACTCACCCGGAGGTGCTCAACACGGTGCAAGCTGCCGCCTGCCTGCTGGGAGAGCTTGGGGCGCGTATATCACCGGTCGAGCTGCCCGGCCTGCGCCAGGCGGCCCAAATGAACGGCCTGGTTGTACAGGCAGAAGCAGCCGCCTTTCACCGCCAGCGCCTGCAAGAGCACCCCGCCGGCTTTGGCGAGGATGTACTCCAGCGCCTGGAAACTGGCGCGGCTACATCAATCCAGGACTATATCCTGGCCCGGCGCAGCCAACAAGAATTACGCCGCAGGATGGAGGCGTTTTTTATGGATTACGATCTGCTTTGTCTGCCTGCGACTCCATTCACCGCCCCGCCGATCAGCGGCCCAGACGCGGTGGAACAGGCGCGTCTGCTGACCCGCTTTACCGCGCCTTTCAACCTCACTGGTTTACCCGCCATCGTCCTGCCCTGCGGCTTTAGCAGCAATGGTTTACCCATCGGGCTGCAGCTTGTCGCCCGGCCCTGGGCTGAAGCCAACTTGCTGCGAGCAGCGCAGGCTTATGAAATGGCTGCCGGCTGGTGTACGCAGCATCCTGTTCTCTGAGCCCAGGACAACGACACCAGCACACAGGTCAACACCTAAGGATCATTTACCGGTATGAATAAACTGACCGCCGCCAGGGTATTTCTGCTCATCGAAGCTGTTACATCCCTGCTATTCGGGATGATCTTCACCATCAGCTCGCTCTATCAGGTTAGCACAGCCAACCTGAGCGCCCTGCAGCTAGTGCTGGTGGGAACTGTGCTTGAATTGTCGATCTTTGTGTTTGAAGTACCGACAGGCGTCGTTGCCGATCTGGTCAGTCGGCGGCTATCAGTCATCATTGGCTTTTTCTTGATTGGCGCAGGCTTTATCCTTGAAGGAGCCTTGCCAATCTTCTGGACCATCCTGCTTGCTCAAATCTTGTGGGGAGTGGGTTATACCTTCACCAGTGGCGCAACCCAGGCCTGGATCACGGACGAGATACGTGAAGATGCCGCTGGTCCGATCTTTCTACGCGCCAGCCAGATATCTGGGCTGGCAGGTTTATTGGGTATCCCGCTCGGAGTAGTTCTGGGGCGCTCACAAATCAATCTGCCATTGTTAATAGGCGGCAGTCTTTTTGCCGGGTTGGCTGTCTTCTTGATCTTGTTTATGCCGGAGGATGGTTTCACCCCTACCCCGCAAGGGGAACATAATACCTGGCAAAGTATGCTGCACACGCTGCGCGGCGGGCTGGCGATGGTACGCCGCCGCCCAGCTTTATGGAATATCTTGCTGATCGGCCTGTTCTTCGGTTTGTATAGCGAAGGCTATGATCGCCTATGGGTAAAACATCTGACCGATAATCTGCTCACTCTAGGAGGCATCCAGGTCGAGCCGGTCGTGCTGTTAGGGGCGATCAATGCCGGGGGAACTCTGCTCGCCATCGCCGCCACCGAGCTGGTACGCCGCCGTCTGGACACCACCAACCCCAACGCCATTGCCCGGATGATGATGGCCGCTTCCGCTTTGATGGTCGCCGGTTTGATCGCTTTCGCCCAGGCTCGCAGCCTGGTGCTGGCAATCGGCATGATCTGGCTGATCGATGTGTTCCGCAGTATCAACAGCCCGCTTTACACCACCTGGGTAAATCAACGCCTTGATCCTCAGGTGCGCGCCACCGTGCTCTCGATGAGCAGCCAGGTGGACGCCATCGGGCAAATAACCAGCGGACCTGCCCTGGGAATGGTAGGCAGCCTGGTCTCCGTGCGGGCAGCTATCACCGCCTCAGGCCTGCTGCTGGCGCCCATCCTGGGATTGTTCGTAAGGGCGCTGCGCATGCCAGAAGCGCCTTTGGCGGCTGAGCCAGAAATTCTCGGAACGGATTTTGACCTGGAAGCTGCACATCCTGACTGACCGGGAACCAATGACCCTATAAGTACCCGGATCTGATTTTGAAACGAAAGGCTTTAAGATTATGTTAGAAACAACCACCCATATCCCCGTGTCCTTGCAGGAATACACCTGGCGCCCCATCACACGTCATGATTCGGTTGCTATGAACACACTCCTGTTGGCTGTGGAAGCCCATGACCAGCGCGGCTGGGTTGACACATTGGAAGACCGTGAGCGCGATATAAACGATCCCGAGTCGAATCCCACCACAGATTCACTGGCTGCCTTTCTACCCGATGGGCAAATGGTTGCCTATGGCTGGGTATTCACGCCGCCCGCCAGTGACACCGAATGCATATCGTTTCTGGATGGCGCGGTTCACCCGGCATACCGCCGGCGCGGCCTGGGTACTTATATTGTGAGCTGGACGGAGCGCAGAGGAAGCCAAATCCAGCGCACAATCCCAGGGGAGCAGGCGCGCTTCCTGCGCTTAAATGCCCACAAACACCTGGTCGATACCCAGAAGCTATTCGAGCAACAAGGCTTCCAGCCGGTGCGGTATTACTATCGCATGCGTCGCGATTTAAGCCAGCCGATCCCCGATATCCAGCTTCCTGATCACCTGCAATTGCAAACCTGGAACTCAGATTTAAATTCAGCCGCATTGACCGTGGTTAATGAAACCTTCGAAGATCATTGGGGACATATCCCGCTTGACGAAGAACATTACCAGACCTGGATCATCCAGCATGAATATTTTCGCCCAGAGCTATCCTTTATGGTAATGGATGGCGACCAGATAGCCGGACTGACCATCAACAGGATCAGAGTCGCCGAAAATGAAGCTGCCGGGATCAAGGAAGGCTGGATCGGCACTCTCGGTGTGCGCCGGCCCTGGCGAAATCAGGGTCTTGCCTCGGCCATTTTATCCGCCAGCATGCGCGCCTTCAAAGCTGCAGGCATGCAGACCGTCGGTCTGACCGTAGATGCCGATAACCTGACGGGCGCCTTGCGCATTTACGAGCGCCTCGGATTTTTTGTTGTTCTGCAAATCAATCAATATTCCAAGACCATCCAAATGGAGTAATCAATGGATCAACCTTTTGTACAACCCAATACCATCCTGCGCGACCTGGGCGACGGGCTAATCTTACGCCGCTCGACCCCGCAAGATGCCAACGCTCTGGCGGATTTCAATGCATATATTCATGGAAATCCAGATAAACAGGAACGTGAGGAAGGAGTAGGAGTTTGGACACATGACCTGATTAGCCGTCCTCACCCAACCTTTGACCCTGGCGATTTTACTATCGTCGAAGACACCCGGGCCAGCAAGATTGTCTCGTCGCTGAATCTGATCAACCAGACCTGGCAGTACGCAGGCATCCCTTTTGGGGTTGGGCGTCCAGAACTGGTGGGCACCTTGCCCGAATATCGTAACCGCGGTCTGGTGCGCGCCCAATTTGAAGAGGTGCATCGCTGGAGCGCTGAACGCGGCCATGTGGTGCAGGCGATCACTGGCATCCCACATTATTACCGCCAATTTGGTTATGAGATGGCTGTCAATCTGGGTGGCGGAAAAGCAGGATACCGCTCTCAGATCATTGAATTAAAGGATGGCGAAATTGACCCTTACCAGGTACGCCCGGCCACGGTAGAAGATATTCCTTTCCTGCAGACTTTATATGCACAATACTGCCAGCGTTCCTTGTTAAGTGCTGAAAGGGATGCACATCTATGGCGCTACGAGCTGAATGGGCGCAGTGAAGCGAGTATTAATACCAGTGCAATCCGTATCGTCGAAACTACCACAGGCCAGCCGGTTGCCTTCTTCGCCCATCCAAACATGTTATGGGGTTCTCTCATGGTTGCCTACACTTACGAGGTTTTACCCGGCCAACCCTATTTACCCATCACCAATTGCGTCATTCGCTACCTGCGAGCGACGGGTGAAGCCTATGCTGAAAAGCAAGCCGGTAAAGTTATCTGGGATTCATTTGGTTTCTGGCTGGGCAGTGAGCACCCCGTCTATGATGTACTATATGAAAGACTACCCCGCCAGAGAAAGCCCTATGCCTGGTACCTGCGCGTGGCCGATATACCCGCTTTCTTGAAGCTTATCCGCCCAGTCCTGGAAAGACGCCTGGCCGAATCGCCCATGGCGGGTTATAGCGGCGAGGTCAAGCTCAGTTTTTATCGTTCCGGGTTACGCCTGGTTTTTGAAACCGGTTGCATCAATACCGTCGAAGCCTGGAAACCAACCCCGGTTGGGCATGCTGGAGATGCCGGTTTGCCAAACCTCACTTTCCTGCAGCTTCTCTTTGGATATCACTCGCTGGAGGAACTTACTGATTTCCTTCCAGACGTATATGTTCATAAGCCAGAAGCCGGACCTCTGCTCAACAGCCTGTTCCCCAAACAGGCCAGCGATGTCTGGGCAATCAGCTAGAAGAACCATCGCCACAACCAGGACAAATCTTCGCGTTACGAATGGAGCAGGAGCCCCTGCTCCATTGCTTTTACCCCACTACCAACATGATCCCAAATCCATTGTCTCTTGCGATACAATACAGCCATGGGAACAATTTTTGAACAACTTCACACAATCATCAGTGTAGACATCGAAGCAGCGGGCGCTATTCCGAGCCAATATGCATTACTTTCCATTGGCGCCTGCACTCTTACCCGACCCCAGCATAGGTTCTATGTTGAATTAATCCCAGACAAGGACTATTTTGATGCTCTGGCCTTACAGGTCCACGGTCTGGATATTGAGCAGTTAAAAGAGAAAGGCCTGCCACCGGAAGCTGCAATGCGCCGTTTTGCGGACTGGCTGAATAACACCCTGCCGGCAGGAGAGAAACCAATCATGCTGGCTTTTAATGCCCCGTTCGACTGGATGTTCATCCACGATTACTTTACCCGCTACCTGGGCGACAATCCCTTCGGGCACAGCGCCATCGATATCAAAGCTGTTTATCTGGGCGCTACGGGCAAATCCTGGCAAGAGACCTCGGGGGTATACCTGCACTCGCGCTATCACGACGGCTCAAAGCTGAGCCATAATGCCCTGGATGATGCAATCGCCCAGGGAGAGATATTTGAAGGCATCTTGAGGGAAATGCAGAACAACCTTCAAGATATCCCTGCATACCCAACCACAAATCCGTCTGAATAAATCTGGAGAACAACATGGCTACTATTGATGAGGTCAATCCATCTGAAGAGATGAACCGTATTCTCGAATCAGCGCGTCGCTTGGGGGTGGAACTTAATGAGCAGGAGGCCGTTCAATGGCTGGTAGCCATCTCAAACGCGCACGGGGAAACTGATGTAGAAATCAACGAACGCGAGGGGATCTTTGGGCACCGGATTACCTTGTTGGATTTTTCGCCAGATCGCTTGACCTATTTTCGCAAAATTGGCAAGCTGGTTGAATTCAGCGATGAGCCGGGTGTGGTTGAAACCGCTCTGGCGCTCTCCGGGTCGGCAGCCCAATCTCGTATCCAATCTTACCCTGGTGATGCCGATTTTTTTGAGCGGGTCAATATCAAGGCTCCCACGCGTGCAGAAGCCTGCCAGATCCTGGGCCGCATCATGCGTGATAAAGCATTGAGCACTGAAAAGGGGGCGACCTACCAGCTAATCGAAGTCAAACTCGGATCCTATCCACAGGCCATAGAGACCAGCAGCGGCGCGCAGAAAGCCGGCGCGCCGATTGGTTGGCGGCCTTCCGAAATCCAGGCGGGAAAAATTGAGGGTAAATTGGCGGATGGCAGCCCGGCGGCGATCACCTGGGAGGAAGCCAGCCAGACGCCTGGCTGGTGCAAGCTGGATTGGGTGGTCGCCGATCCACTGGATAACCAGCTCGTCAACGCCAGCAACATGCTGGATGTGACCTGGGAGGCTCCTGACGAGACAATCACGCCATTGGATGGTTACCTGGATCCATATTTTCAGGAAGTGTACCTGGAATCGGAATCCATACCCATATTCACCAAGCTGGCAAAACACGTCGATAGCAACGCGCTGGACCATTACGTCGGGCAGCTAGAGAACGAAGTTCGAAAATATGTGAGCAAATCCCCCAACTATGGCAAAGCAGCCAAGCGCATGTACAACATCTTCCGGCTGACGGGACGTTATCAGGAGGCTGCTTACCTGCGCGAGCTGTTTGATGAGCCTACCACGGTACTTTACCAGGTCTGGTCGCTGATTCGCACCATCGACGACACCTTCAAGCCTGGGGGGACGATCCCACTGGATACTTTACTGGCTCAGGCTGATAAGCTGCTGATCACGGTGGTGGATGTGATGGAAGGTGAAAAAGAGACCGAGATCGTGCGTATGCTGCTGCGCTTGCGTGATATTCTATCCAGAGAACAACACGGACAGGAACTCTCTCCGCAGGCTGAAGCAGCCCGCGCCGAGATCATCAACCTGGTAAATAACTTTTTCTATGAGAAATTGACCGGTATCCCACAGATCAAGGCCTATATCGACACCCTGTCTGAGGAACATTAAGCACAAGCCGGCCGCACAACCTTTATTTCGGATAAACCGGAGTATTCCAGGCCCGGTAAGCGGGAATGCGCCCGCGCACCAGATCAGTGAACAACTCCCGCAGGCGAGTCGTAATCGGGCCCATTTCACCTGAGCCGATCTTACGATAATCGACCTGGGTCACTGCAGTAATCTGAGCGGCCGTGCCGGTCATGATGAATTCCTCGCACAGATACACCTCAGTGCGATCTATCGGACGCTCAACAACCGTCAGGCCCAATTCTTTTTGCGCCAACTCCATCACCGTCCGGCGGGTGATGCCTTCCAGGATATTTTCGGTCACCGGTGGCGTAATCATAATCCCATCTCGGATCATAAAAATATTCATGGCGCTGCCTTCGGAAAGATGACCATCCTGATTCAGCACCAGTGCTTCATCGAAGCCAGCGCGGGAGGCGTCGGTTTTGATAAAAGCCGAGTTAGCATAGGCTCCGCTGATCTTGCCACGCGCCGGGATGCTGTTATCATCCACCCGTCGCCAGGACGAAAATGTTACATGGGCATTCGTGTCATTCGCCACATAGCGATCAAATGGAATCGCCACAATGGAAATATCATCCATCAGACCATGCAGCCGGACCCCAATGACTTCATCGGCTTTATAAGCTAACGGTCGGACATAGACATCCTGCCGGTAGCCTTCGGTTTGCAGCAGTTGCACCGTGATCTGCGCCAGGTTGGCAGGTGTAAGGTCAAATTCCATGAGCAGTAATTTGGCTGAGTTCAAGAAACGGCGGTAGTGGTCTTCCGGGCGAAATACAAAGAGCTGTTCTTCCGCGGCATTCCAATAGGCGCGCACACCACCAAAGGCGGCAGTGCCGTAATTCAGAGCATGCGTCAAAACTCCCACTTTAGCTTCTGAATAGGGGACAATACGACCCTTGAAATATGCATAACCGGGTAATTGCATTTGATTACCTCCCAATGGAAATTCGAGGCCAATATCGACGTCAATCGGATTATAACACCCTCAATTTTGGTTTTGTGTTCTGCCCGTATCTAATCATCTCATGAGGAGTTACACTATTCAGGAGAAATCACCAGGTGCATACCCCTGCCTTAAATGGTTTTTCAAATCGAGAGGTGTGGAGTATACTCGAGAGATGGGTGGGAAACGCGCGCTGGTTTCCTGCTGGTAATTAAATAAATGAGGAGATGCGACGTATGAAAAAAGCTGTCAGCATCAGTATCGGATCTTCCAAACGAAATAAATCTGTAGAAATTGAGCTGCTGGGAGAGAAAGTCAGCATCGAGCGCATCGGCACCGATGGGGATATGGAAAAAGCCGCCCAGCTTTTCGGAGAATTGGATGGCAAAGTCGATGCTTTCGGGGTAGGTGGAGCCGATCTTGGGTTAATGGTGGATGGCAAATGGTACCCTATCCATTCCGTCCAACGCTTAGTGCGCTACATAAAAACTACACCGGTGGTTGATGGGGCAGGCCTGAAAAATACCCTGGAAGGAAAAATTGCTCCCTTCATTGATCGGCAATTAGGTCACCTGCTGAAGAAACGGACAGCTTTTGTCACGATGGGGTCCGACCGCTGGGGAATGAGCTCTTCGTTTGTCAAAGCAGGGTACGAATGCACCTTCGGTGACTTGATGTTCACCGCCAATATTCCAATCCCGGTGCACAGCCTGAGTGCCTTGAAGATCGTCGTCGCAGTTCTGGCTCCGTTGCTCACGCGCTTGCCCTTTGAGTGGTTATATCCAATTGGCGAGGCGCAAGAGAAACGCGTCCCCAAGTGGGAATCTTACTATCAGGCGGCAGAGGTTATCGCCGGGGATTGTCACTACATAAAGCGACATATGCCGGCGCGGTTGGATGGCAAAATCATCGCTACTAACACCACCACCACTGCCGATCTGGAACTCTTCCGCCAGGCAGGTGTGAAGGCACTGGTGACGTCTACCCCTTCACTGGAGGGGCGCACCTTTGGGACCAATATGATGGAAGCTGCTCTGGTCGCCGTAGCAGGCAAAGGTCGTCCCTTAACCCTGCCTGAATTAGACTCCCTTCTGGATCAGTTGGAATTTGAGCCTCAGCTACAGGAGTTGAATTAACGTGGATGCTATTGTAACAGCCGGCGGGATTCCCCAACCCGGCGAACCTTTATACGAATACACCCAGGGCCAGAGCAAGGCTCTACTGAACATTGCCGGGAAGCCTATGGTGCAGTGGGTGGTAGATGCCTTATGTCAGGCTGAAGTCGTCGAGCGGATCATCATGGTAGGGCTGCCCCCCGAAAGCAACCTGCAGTGCAGCAAGATTGTGGACTTTATACCAAACCAGGCCAGCATGCTGGAAAATATCCGGGCGGGCGTTAATAAAGCATTGGAACATAACCCCCATACACAGCATGTCTTGTTGGTGTCATCCGATATCCCTGCGATCACCGGGGAAATGGTCGATTGGGTTGCCCGAAAAGCCCAGGAAACCGATGATGATGCCTATTACAATGTCATCCGCCGGGAAGTTATGGAGGCGCGTTTTCCAAACTCGAAGCGTTCCTATACCCGTTTGCGTGGCATGGAGGTATGTGGGGGTGATCTGAATTTGATCCACACGCGCATGATGACCAGCAATAATGAAGTGTGGGAGAAGATTATTGCCGCTCGTAAAAATGTATTAAGACAAGCTGCACTCATTGGATACGACACCCTGCTGCTGTTGATGCTGCGCCTGATTGATGTGGATCAGGCTGTAAATATGGTCAGCAAACGATTGGGAATAAAAGGCCGTGGCCTGGTCTGCCCGCACGCCGAAATTGGCATGGATGTGGATAAGCCATTCCAGCTGGAACTGCTGCGCGCTGACCTGAGCCGCCAAACACCAGCCTGAAGCACATGATTCCCTGGCAAGAGTTTCTGGCGTTGGACGCCCGCCTTTCACAGCAACTACGGATCGCCGAACAGCCTGGCTGGTTACGCAACCTGGCGATTTTTTTCGCTCACTCGGGGGATTCCTGGTTTTGGTTGCTGGCCCTGATCCTGGTATGGTGGCTGGGTCCGCCTGCGCTAAAAACATTAACCCCTATTTTTGCAATCGCAATTTTTATCGCCGCCCTGGTGGTCTTTGCTGTAAAATTCACCGTCAGACGCAGACGCCCTGAAGGTGAGTGGGGAGGAATTTATCGCAACACCGACCCACACTCCTTTCCATCCGGGCATGCCACACGCGCCGCGCTGCTGGCTGTCCTGGCAATCGGATTGGGGCCGCCCTGGCTTGCTATACTGCTGGGAATTTGGGCTCCACTGGTCATATTGGCGCGGGTAGTCATGGGAGTCCATTACCTCTCCGACGTACTGGCAGGCGCTGTATTGGGTGTTATCCTGGGGCTAGCTGTCCTGATCATTCTGTAATGGTGTCCATTACCTGTCCGCGTGCTGGCAGGCGCTGTATTGGGCATTTTCCAGGGGATGGCTGTCCTGATCACCCGTTAATGGTGTCCATTTCTTAAATAATTACCGCGCCGAGCAAAATGACCGGCGCGGTGTGTTGTGAGCCAAACAGGCATCAGCCAACCCGTTTCAACTCCAGCTTCAGGCTTTCAATAGCATCTACCGGGGTTGGATTCACGCCATAGATCATCGCCAGGTAATAAGCCAGATAATCTCCAAAATGCAGCGCGGTCCACTGATTGGATAGGGGTGAGTTGCCTGGCGCTGTGTAAGTATCTGTCCCCAGCCCCTCCAGCATCAACACTTTGCGGGTGACTTCAGCCCGCAAGCGGTTGCGCGGGTGATCTGCAGAGGATTGCAGGAAAAGGATCATTGTATGGGAGAGCTGGCTTTCGGGATACAAAACCCCTGCCAACGTGTTGTGATCAGCTTCGGGCAGCGTCTCAAACTGGGCCCAGCTCTTGGCGACTTCACAGAGCTGACCTTTCCAGCGCCGAGCAACCGGGGCCATTACACCCGCACCCATGATCACCGCCCAGCGCTCCACGAATTGGCCTGCCAGGCGTTTCGCAGGATTGGCAGCTACCGGGCTCTCGCAACCAATGGATTCCTGTTGCCGGCGCATGGCTGCAACCGTGTTTACCATATCCAGTTGGGGATCGGGGACCAGGCCTAAGCGGGCGAAAGCAGCCAGGAGCAGGCCAAACGACCAGCCCACAGCCGCACGCGGCTGCCCGGCGTGCACAAAACGCCACACAGGCGCGCGTGCTTCCAGTGCTTGCTGCGCCAGCCTGCCGCCAGTGGTGACCGCCATCAGCCTGCACTCTGCCTGGCGCGCCTGCTCGAACACCGATAATGTCTCCTCGGTATTGCCAGAATGCGACGAACAGATCACCAGGGTACCAGGCTGGCGCGCCCAGGCTGGCAATGTGTAGTCACGCTGCAAAATAATCGGCACCGGGCAAACGCCTTCCACCCAGGCTGACAGCAGATCGGCCCCGATGGCTGAGCCCCCCATCCCGGCGATTAACACCTGTTGAATGCCTTTCCAGTCTGGCAAGGGTTGGTCCATGCCATACAGGTATGCTGAATGGAGCTGCCCGGGCAGAGCTTCAATCTCCGCCCGCATCCCTTGTGGATCAATTTTTGAAAATTCAGCTGGCTGATCTAAGATTTGCATTGATCTCTCCCTAACATCAGATGAGCATATCCGTTCGGATGGCGCTCAATCACAATAAAAAAATTAGCCTGAATTTTTTAACTCTAAAACCAGCTCATAGATCTTGCGACGCGGCCATCCACTTAGCTGCGTCAAGCGAGCAGCCAGCTGCGCAGGAGCTTCACTGGCTGCCAGTCCCTGGCGCACCGCCTGCCTCAATTTGGCTTCATCCCAGTCCTCAGGTTCGGCATGGCGCCCACCAATCACCAGGGTGAATTCTCCGCGCGGCGGCTGGTTGTTAAAATAATCCAGGACCTCTTCCAGCGTCCCGCGCCGGATCTCCTCAAAGCGTTTGGTCAGCTCGCGAGTAATCGCTGCCGGACGATTGCCCAGTACGCTTCGGAGATCTTTCAGGGACGCCAGCAAGCGATGGGGGGCTTCCAAAAAGACTAGCGTATAGGGCAGGTCTGTCACCTGTTCCAACCAGCGCCGGCGTTCTGCAGCCTTTCGTGGCAGATACCCCAGGTACAAAAAGGCATCCGTCGGCAGGCCCGAAGCCACCAAAGCCGCGACTGGTGCGCTGGGTCCAGGCACCGGGCTGACCGGATATCCAGCTGCCAGGGCAGCCCGCACCAACTCAAAGCCAGGATCGTTGAGAGCCGGTGTACCGGCATCTGAGACGAGCGCCACATCCCCATTCTCCAGCGCGCTCAGAATCGTCTCAACCTTTTGAAGCTTGTTATGCTCAAAATAACTGGTGAGCTGTGTCTTGATCTGATAGTGCTCTAAAAGTTTGCGCGTATGACGGGTATCTTCAGCGGCAATCAGACTGACCTCCCCCAGCAGACGCACTGCACGCAAGGTGATATCTTCAAGATTCCCAATCGGGGTAGCGATCAAGTACAGTGTTCCCATACGCTTCAAGGGGTGGTCCAGGTGAGAAATTCCAGTTGGGCGACATAGGTATTTGGGTTAAGCTCCTCTAAATAAGCCCAACCGTAATCTCCCATTTCTGTACGATAACATAGATAACGCTGGATGTAGTTTAGAGCAATCAATGCATCTTCGGCTAAAGCAGCCGATGCACATTGAGCAGGCGTGGGGCGTTGTTCCCCGAAAACGCCCAATAATGCGCCGGTCTGTGGTACCAACCGGTGTAATCCATCCGGATGGCTGGTATATAAAAGATCTGCACCCGTGCCGCTGTTCAGCTCCCCTGAGTCCAGATCGAGAGCATCCCCTGGTTGGATGGTTAACACCATACTGACCGGTGCTACCTCCGTGGCTGTGGGACTGGCGGTTGGTGTGCTCGGGGTCGATGAAGTCGCCGGTTGTGTGGTGGTCAGTGTTGGCGTAGGAGTCATACTGGTCGTTGGCGTGGGCGCAACCACTACAATTCGCACCCAGAATGGCGCCGAAGCTGAAGGCCCGATCCCAAACGCCACCCCATTCGGATTACGCAGTTTCCAATTACCCTGGTAGGTACCCGACTGTGGGGGCGCGAGCATGTCGATGGCAATATCCACACTCTGTCCAGGGGATACTTCCCGGTTTAAAGCAATATTCTCCGGGGCGCCTAATCGCTCTCCCGAGAAGAAGATAACCCGATAACTGCTTGTCCAGGCGCAGGTGCCCGCATTTTGCAGCCGCCAGATCTTTGTGAAAGACTGCCCGGACTCCATGATCGTATCATCCGGAATAGTTACGTCAATGGGTGTTCCTGCCCCAGCCCGGTCACAGGCATCCAGCGTTGGTTGGGTGGGCATGGTAGCGCCGGGCGTGTGGGATGGGCTGGCTGGATTAGAAGCCAGTGTTGGCGATGGACTGGGCAGCACATTGCTGGTTGATGAGGGTGTGATTGCAAGCGTTGGTACGGTTGCTGCCGCCTGCGTCAGGCGCACCAGGACTGTTGCATATACCTGGGTAAGATCAGGTGAGGGGGTCTCAACATCCGGACGTGCAGGCATATTGCAAGCAGATGACGAGCCCAGCATGGTAAAGAGCAGCATAATTTGTAATGAGGCTCGCCAACCAGTTTTTCGGTTCGGAAGGCTCACAGAATTACGGGAGCTCCTACCCATTTGGCTAGAATCCTGGCTATTTCGCGGGCAGCCTGCGGGCGAGCCAGGCGCTGACAGGCAGCCAGCGCGACTTTATATTTTTCGGGGTCATCCAACCACTGTCCTAAGGCGCGCACGACCTGCTCAGGGCGTGGCGCCCACACCCCTGCTCCTTCCGAGACCACAAATGTCACGTTGCCATCTTCCTGACCCGGCAGACGGCTGTATAAAATCAACGGCAGCCCGGCGATGAGAGCTTCACTGATCGTACCTGGCCCAGCTTTGCTCACCAGAAAATCACTGGCGCGCATAAAATCGGGCATTTCACGCACAAAACCATAGATTCGTGTGGGGATTGGCCAGGAATACGCTTCCAGGCGTGCTTTCAATGCCTGGTTGCGACCCGCAATGATCACCAGCCCGACCGGCAAACCAGCCTCGGCGATGGCGTGAGCGTTCTGCTCTAAAGGACCCATGCCTTCACCGCCTCCAACCAGCAGTGCAATCTTCCGATCCTGTGGCCAACCCAACTGCTGGCGCAGCTCCTGCCGGTCCGCAGGTAGCTGGCAAAACCGGTCGGCAACCGGCAACCCGACAATCTGTACATGCTCTGGTCGTAAGCCGCACTGCATGGCGCGGTTGTATGCTGCTTTGGTTGGAACAATACAAACATCTACCTGGCGGTGGTACCACAACGCATGCGTCGTTACTAGATCGGTCACCACATTGATAAATGGCACACGCTCCCGACCGAGGGCTTTTAATACCGGAGCAGCTGCTAAAGGGTGGACCGATACAATCAGGTCGGCAGGATGATCGCGGATTAACTTGCGCATGGCCCTACGCACGACTGGCCAGGCGCTGGCCGTGATTGCCCGCGCTTGGGGATGGCCATTGCTCAATTTATAGCCCAGACCCCAGGCTTGGGGAAGCCTCACCATGTGCGGGTACAGGTCCGGCATACGATTAAACGGCACTGGCCCATACTCCTTGAATATGTCCACCATTTCAAGATCAAAACAGCCAGCAAATTCCAGCTCAAGTGCCTCGATGATCGCTTCAGCTGCGCTGCGGTGTCCACCCCCTGTATCCGAGAAAAGGAAGACTATCTTTTGACGTTGCGAATTGGTTTTATTCATTTTTGGGCTGGCTGATAATTGTTTTCATTCGCTGGGCTAATTTCCGGCGCGGCAACAGCACTCGCCGCCCACAAGTCAGGCATTCGAGGCCGATATCCGCTCCCAGGCGGACAATTTTCCATTCATAACCCCCACACGGGTGGGGTTTGCGCATCCGGACCACAGCATCTATTTTGAGATCTGGCAGCATGCAGGCATTATAACATGTGGCATCTGGCCAAGACTCCTCCGTAAAATGGTTTGATTCCCTGCCAGGGCTTTCACGATATCAGAAAACTGAGCAGGTGCCTGGCACGAATGGGAAATCAAACGTCAATGGTATAATCCTCCCAGAGGCTGACCCTATATGCTGGATTTAGATCCCCAAACATTTATCACCCGAATAATTATCTTAGTAGTGGCTTTTAGTATCCATGAATTAGCGCACGCCCTGACGGCGACCTATTTTGGTGATGATACACCGCGCCTGAACGGGCGGCTGACGCTCAACCCGCTCGCCCATTTGGATCCCATCGGATCGTTGCTGATGATCATACAGGGCTTTGGCTGGGCAAAACCCGTGCCGGTCAATCCCTATGCGCTTCAAAGGCACTCCCCGTCTGCTATGATGTGGGTTTCATTGGCAGGACCGGCCTCCAATTTTGCGCTGGCGCTCCTGGCTGCGATTCCATTCTGGATTGGATTGACTTCTCTGGATCAAGCCTGGATCAACCAATCTGGATGGCTGCCCACCCCAGCGCGCTTTTTAGCGGAATGGGTTTTTACCAATCTACTGCTGATGTTTTTTAACTTACTGCCCATCGCGCCTCTGGATGGAGAGAAAGTTGCCGCGTATTTGTTCCCGGCGCCTGTAGGTCGCATTCTCGAGCAAATACGACCCTATGGTCCCATGATCTTGCTGGCTGTCCTATTTCTCGGCCCTAGCATTGGTCTGGACTTTTTCGGGTGGGTGATCATGCCGCCACTACAAGCCTTATTTGGATTATTAGTCGGGTAACCGGTTGGGACTGAGCTACCGCTTCCAGCAGTTTTGGAAAGCATTGACTGCCAGGCCCACACAAAGCGACCTGGCCCTGGCAAGAACGGTGCTTACCCCAGAACAATTTAGCCTGTTCACCCGGCTACAGCCCAGCGAACAAGCCCACAGCCTGGGAATTTACCATGCTCTGCAAGCTGAAGGACGCCGCGACCCGGATTTACTGGCAGCCGCTTTACTGCACGATATCGGAAAGAGCTGCTATCCATTACAGGTTTGGGAACGGGTGCTGATCGTCGTGGCAAAGGTGATCTTACCAGAACAGACCGAGCGTTGGGGAGATGCCCAACCTTCTGGTTGGCGCCGCCCATTTGCCGTTGCCAAACAACACCCGGCCTGGGGCGCTGAATTAGCAGAAAACGCAGGAGCCTCCAGCCTGCTCGTGGATGTAATCCGCCGGCATCAAGAACCCATGCCAGCGCACCCACAATCACTGGCAGATCTTTTACTGGTGCACTTAAAACGGTACGACGATCAAAGCTGAGGTGAAACCATGACGATCCAGATCTCTGTAATTGGTTTAGGCCAGATCGGCGCTTCGATTGGGCTGGCCCTGAAAAATCATGCGGAAATTGTGCGGCGCACCGGCTTCGACCGCGACCCGGAAATCGCACGCCAGGCCGAGAACCAGGGCGCCTTTGACCGGATCACGAATTCACTGGTGCAAGCCATTCGTGAAGCAGATCTGGTAATCCTGGCTCTGCCGATGGATCAAATCCGCGAGACCTTACAGGTCGTCGCCATGAACTTAAAAACAGGCGCGGTGGTGATGGATACCGGTCCGGTGAAAGAGACCGTGGCAACCTGGGCCAAAGAGCTATTGCCCAAAGAACGCTATTATATTGGACTGACCCCGGTCATTAACCCAACTTACTTGCACACTGCTGAATCAGGCCTGGAAGCTGCGCGCGCAGATCTATTCCAAGGCGGGATGATGGCAATTGTGACACCTTCCAATGCCAGCCCAGAGGCCGTTAAACTGGCGGCAGACCTTACGCGCATCCTGGGAGCAACTGCGCTGTTTATTGACCCGCTCGAAATTGATAGCCTGATGGCGGCTACCCACCTGCTCCCGCAGATCATAGCCGCCGCGCTCACCAATGCTACCGCTGACCAGCCTGGATGGCGTGAAGGGCGCAAAGTTGCCGGGCGCGCCTATGCTGAAGCCACCGGACCGATCGCCCATCTCAGCGAGCCTAACAGCTTGCGCACAGCCGTACTCCTGAACCGCGAGAATGTTTTACGCCAGCTGGATAGCGTCATTGCTGCTCTGCAAACTTTACGCGCGGATATCGACAGCGAAGAAGTAGAAGCCTTGGAAACGCGCCTGACCCGAGCACGCCAGAGCCGGGAGCGCTGGATCATAGAACGCCAGACCGCCGAGTGGGGCTCACCGGATAAGACTGTTGTAACAGAAATCCCGCGCTCGAAAGATATCTTCAGCCGTTTAATTGGCATCCGCCGCAAAGAAAAATAGGATCATTCATCAGACCTACCTTGTTCATCCCATTCAAATCTGGTCAAGAGGGCAAAACTATGGAAACAAAACTACAGTGGATCCAGGATGAGTTGGTCAATCTAAAAGAAGCAGGCTTGTACAACCGCATCCGCACTTTAAGCTCCCCGCAGGGAGCCTGGTTGAAGGTGGATGGCAAACGTACATTAAATTTCTGTTCAAATAATTACCTGGGGTTAGCCAATCACCCACGCCTGGTACAGGCGGTACAGGAAGCAGTCATGCGTTACGGGGTCGGTCCTGCAGCCGTACGCTCGATCGCTGGCACAATGGATCTGCATTTGCAATTGGAAGCACGCATGGCAGCCTTCAAAAGGGTGGAGTCTGCCATCACCTTTCAGTCCGGGTTCAATGCCAATCTGGCGACAATCCCGGCGCTGGTGGGAAAAGACGACGCCATCTTCTCGGATGAGCTAAACCACGCCAGCATTATCGATGGCGCTCGCCTATCAGGGGCGAAAATTATCCGCTACAACCACTGCGATCCAGCCGACCTGGAACGGGCTCTGGTTGAACAGCGAAAAAATTTCAGCCGCGCCATGGTCATTACCGATGGGGTCTTCAGCATGGACGGCGATGTTGCACCTCTGGACCAGATCTATGCTGTGACTCAATCCCATGACGTTATCCTGATGGTAGACGACGCCCACGGTGAAGGCGTTCTGGGCCATGGTGGGCGGGGGATTGTGGATCATTTTGGGCTGCATGGCAAAGTGGATGTAGAAATCGGGACCATGTCCAAAGCGTTTGGCGTGGTAGGCGGCGTCGTGGCTGGCAACCCACTGGTAGTGGAGTGGCTGCGCCAGCGCGGGCGGCCCTTCCTGTTTTCGTCTGCCATGACCGTGCCCGATACAGCAGCCTGTCTGGCTTCGCTGGACTTGCTGGAAGAATCAACCGCCCTGGTTGACAAACTTTGGGCTAATACACGCTATTTCAAAGCCGAGATGAAAAACCTGGGATTTGATATCGGCGCCAGCACCACTCCTATTACACCGGTTATGCTGGGTGAAGCGCCTCTGGCGCAGCAGTTCAGCCGCGAGTTATTCGAAAATGGGGTATTTGCTATGGCGCTGGGCTTTCCAACCGTGCCGCGTGGCAAAGCGCGCATCCGGGTGATGATCTCCGCCAGCCACGAGACCGCAGACCTGGATCAGGGTCTGGAAGCCTTCCGCAATGTTGGAAAACAGTTGGGTGTTATTCAATAGCCCACTAAAAAGAACAGGCTCGGCAGAATGCTTTGCCCGAGCCTGGTAATAAGTAGCTGACGCAGCAATGAACCAGGCAGCCTAATACAGGGTATAATCTATAAGGTGTAGGCAGGGTAGCCCCGCAACCAGCTTATTCCTCTTCTATGAACGGGTCAATCCCAGGGTTTGTCCCCGCCCAGATGCAGCTTGCACGCCCGTCCAGGTTGCAGCTAAAAGCATGCGAACAGCGATGAGCGATAATGCGTGGCTGCTGGTCTGGGAGCCATTCTGCAGGGTAAACAACCTGCGCCTCCAAACCTACATTCTTATCCACATGATGGCAGTATCGAACACGGAGCACTTCCCAGGTTTTATTGGCCATACGCTACCTCCTCAGCTAATATCGATTATACCCACCATCCGCGACGCGCATAGTGTCAGGTGTCATATTATAAACTGGACAAATTACGTCATTTTTAGGCAAACTACTCGCCTGTAACCATTAGGACTTACACAATCGGTGGAGCAATATTCCCTGATGCGCGTAACTCCTAACCGTATTCCAGCATAAGGTCGCCAACACTTCAGCTTCAAAGCCCGACTTTGTGAAAAGCGTGACCAACGCTTGAAATAGCGTTGACGGACGGTCAAGCTTATGTATAATAGACTAACTCTTTTTTCGTGTATGATTTTGGAGGTGCTAATGCAGTGATGCCTCGCGGATCGTCCAATCCTATCCAATAAATCTGTAACCGATTTTCTCTTAGGAGGAGAAAAAGCATGAGCCGTAAATACCTGTTGACCCTCGGGTCAATCTTGATCGTCCTTAGCATGGTCCTGAGCGCCTGCGCCCAGGCCACCCCGGTAGCCACGGAAGTTGTCGTCACCGAGGCCCCTGCCGAACCAATGGAAACTGAAGAACCAGCTGAACCCATGGAGACTGAGGCCCCCGCCGAGCCCATGGAAACTGAAGCGCCCACCGAACCCATGGAAGAATCTGTCTTCATCTTCGGGCGTGGCGGCGACTCGGTCCAGCTAGACCCCGCTATCGTCACCGATGGTGAAAGCTTCCGAGTCACGGGGCAGGTCCTGGAACCGCTCTTCCAATACGAGCCCGGCAGCACCACGCCGATCCCAGCTCTGGCGACCGACTGCACCCCCAATGATGCAGCCACTGAATGGATCTGCACCCTGCGTGAGGGCGTCAAATTCCATGATGGCACCGATTTCAACGCAGACGCTGTAGTCTTCAACTTTGAGCGCTGGCGCTTCACTGATAACCCCTATCATTTCGAGAGCCAGGTTTTCGAGTACTATGAAGTAATGTTTGGCGGTTTTGACGATGCCAGCTATATCACGTCCGTTGAAAAAGTAGATGACTTGACGGTGAAATTCACCCTCAATGCTCCTATGGCTCCCTTCCTGGCTAACCTGGCTATGGATATATTCGCTATCTCCAGCCCGGCCGCGATCGAAGCTGCCGGCGAAAACTACGGCACCCCCAGCGCGGGCTGTGTGGGCACCGGCCCCTACAAATTTGTGGAATGGGTTGAAGGCGATTCGATCACCGTTGAAGCCAATGCTGATTACTGGGGTGGCCCGCCAAAAACCAACAAGATCATCTGGCGTGTGATCCCGGATGACTCTGCCCGCTTCCTGGCCCTCAAGGCCGGCGATATCCACGGTCTGGAACAGGCAGTGATTGAAGACTTGACCGCTGCCGAGTCCGATCCTGATCTTACCATCATCACCCGTCCAGCCTTGAATTCAAGCTATCTGGCCTTCAACTACAAGATCGTCGAATTCCAGGATGTCCGCGTCCGCCAGGCTGTAGCACATGCCATTAACAAGGAGGGGTTGATCGAGAACTTCTTCGGTAAATACGGCACAGTTGCCACGAATTTCCTGCCCCCCCTGATTTTAGGTCACAATGACGCTATCGAAGATTGGGCCTACGATCCAGAGCTATCTAAGCAGCTTCTGACCGAAGCTGGCTTCCCGGATGGCCTGAGCGAAGTAACCATCGCTGAAGACATCAATGATGCCGAAGGCAATCCTGTCTTCACCGCTGGTGAGAAAATCCCACTGCGCCTGTACTACATGCCTGTCACGCGTTTCTACTTCCCCTCCCCGAAAGAGATCGGTGAGGCTATGGCAGCCGAATTAGCCGCCGCCGGGATCAACGTGGAGTTGTACCTGGAAGGCGACTGGCCGACCTATCTCGGCTCTCGTCGGGAAGGCAAACTGGCTGGGCTGTATATGCTGGGCTGGGGCGGCGATAACGGCGATCCCGACAACTTCACCGGCTACTTCTTCGGTGGTCTTCCTTCTGCCGATGCAGTTCAGGAGCCAATCGCCCGTGAAGGCTGGTACCAGAACCAGGAACTGGCAACGCTGCTGTACAACGCCCTGGTGAACCCTGACCGGGCAGCCCGCGAGGAGATGTACAAGCAGGCTGAGCAGATCATGCATGATGATGTCACCCGTATCTGGTTAGGACACAACAATACGCCATTGATCTTCTCAGCCAAGGTCAGTGGCTACCAGGCTCAACCCGTCGGCGCAGACTACTACGAAGGCGTGGTCGTTGCTCCCTAAAGTTTGGGGCGCACGCCGCGTACGTCATCTGCAAACCTAATCACTTAGAGCAGGGGGGCGGAAAAACTCCGCCCCCCTCGCCTACCTGTAAAGGAGGCGCTTTTGGCACGCTATATCCTCCGGCGCTTGATCACCCTCATCCCCACCCTGATCGGTGTGACCTTTGTGATCTTCATGTTCCAGCGCCTGATCCCCGGCGACCCTGCCATAGCCATGCTGGGCGAACATGCTTCAGAAGAAAATGTCGCTCGGATCCGCGAGCAGCTCGGCTTGAACCGTCCGCTGTTTCTGGATCGAGAAGCCCTGCAGAGTGGCGACTTTGCTGGCTTCTTCGATACCCAGTATCTGCGCTATTTAGGGCGGCTGGCGCAATTCGATTTAGGCAATTCTATTCATCGCCGCATTCCAGTAACTGAAACCCTGGCCCTGCGTTTCCCGGCTACCGCCGAGCTGGCTTTGCTGGCAATGTTGATCGCCCTAACCATCGGTATCCCAGTAGGGATCATTTCTGCCGCCCGGCGCAATACCCCCGTAGATGGTGTAAGCATGGTCGGTTCTCTGATCGGTGTATCCATGCCCATCTTCTGGCTGGGGTTGATGGAAATCATGCTGTTTTCGGTCTTCCTTAAGTGGCTGCCAACCGGCGGACGGTTGAGCACAGGCATTGAAATTACACCCATTACTAATCTACTACTGGTTGACAGCCTGTTGACAGGCAATTGGGTGGGTTTCAAGGATGCTCTGGAACATATCATCATGCCAGCTATTGCGCTGGCCACCATTCCCATGGCAATTATCGCCCGCATGACCCGCTCCAGCATGCTGGACGTACTACAGGAAGACTATATTCGTACGGCCCACGCCAAAGGTCTGGTTGAGCAGGTTGTCCTGCTGCGGCACGCCCTGAAGAATGCCTTCCTGCCAGTGATCACCATTATTGGTATCCAAACGGGCAGCCTGCTGGCTGGTGCAGTGCTCACGGAGACCATTTTCGCCTGGCCTGGGATTGGTAAATGGGTTTACGATGCCATCCTGGGGCGCGATTACCCGATTGTTCAGGGTGGCACATTACTGATCGCTCTGATCTTTGTAGCCTTTAATTTATTGGTCGATATATCCTATGCTTACCTTGATCCGCGCATTAAATATGATTGAGAGTCTATATGACTGAGCTAGCTGCAAAAGACACTAAAGACATAAAAGTTGCTGATTTTGCAATGCGCGAACATCGCTCACTGTGGAGCGATGCCTGGCGGAGATTGATCTCCAGCAATACCGCCCGCGTTGGCCTGGCTATCATTAGCATCTTTATCCTGACAACTACCCTTTCCCATTTTTTCTGGGATTACAACCCAAGAACCGATCTGGATTACACCCTAAAACTAAAAGCTCCTAATCTTTCCCCCACCGCAGAGGTTGAATCGATCCATCCCTTCGGGACTGATAAACTGGGGCGCGATATCTTCCGGCGCGTGATCCATGGCGGCTGGAATTCTCTGCGGGTCGGCCTGGTGTCTGTGGGCATCTCGTTAATCGCCGGTGGACTTTTAGGATTGCTGGCCGGGTTTTATGAAAGCATGGCCCTGGCATCATCTGAACGCATCATCGTTTTAAGTATCGCTGGACTGCTCTTAGGAGCTCTGCCAGCCTGGATTGCGAACCAGTTTTTCATTGCATTGCTTTTCGCACTCCTGGGGGGAGTGGCAGGCTGGTTTGAACATTTCCAGGCGCACAAACCCCTCCGGTATATTCTCTTCACTCTGGTTGGAGGTCTGTGTGGCGCACTGCCTGCTTTGCTGGTTAGCCCAAGTACAGCGTTGGTTACCGGCATCCTCGGCCTGGGTATCGGGCTATTTCTGGCGCTATCGGTGCGTGGATCCATCATCTCCAACGTGATTATGCGGGTTATGGATATCACCCTGGCATTTCCCAGCTATCTCCTGGCAATCGCCATTGTTGCCTTTTTGGGTCCTGGGCTGGAAAAGGGCATGATCGCGATTGGCGTGGTGGGCATCCCCCAATTTGCCCGACTGGTGCGTTCTTCGGTGCTCTCGGTGGCCCAGAAGGAATATATCCTGGCGGCTCAATCGGTCGGTGAAGGGCATGGGCGGATTATCTTCCGCCACATCGTGCCCAATATCCTGTCGCCGGTCATTGTGCAGACGACGATGGGTCTGGCAAACGCGATTCTATCGGCTGCTGCCCTGGGTTTCCTGGGTTTGGGCGCCATCCCGCCAGAGCCAGAATGGGGCGCCATGCTGGGCGACAGTTATCGCTTCTTGACCAGCGGCGCCTGGTGGGCAGTTCTCTTCCCCGGCCTGGCAATCATGATCAGCGTGTTGGGCTTCAATCTGCTTGGGGATGGTCTGCGCGATGCGTTGGACCCCAAACTGCGCATTTGAGCTAACTGCAGGCAGCGCGGCATCACAACAAT
>Ga0105100_10000184_pt1 | contig 36356 bp, 28 predicted proteins | sample PPLLak12cMay2015_2_FD_87033 | JGI IMG/M metagenome (GOLD analysis project Ga0105100, IMG submission 87033) | Freshwater sediment microbial communities from Prairie Pothole Lake near Jamestown, North Dakota, USA - PPLs Lake P8 Core (1) Depth... | ecosystem: Environmental > Aquatic > Freshwater >... | reverse complement strand
CCTGTAGGAGCGTGAACGTCGTTTGATTTTAGCTTTGGGCAAATCTTCAACACAAGTGATGCCTTCCGTTACATCCGATACATAGTCGCCTGGTCCAGCCATAATCCTATCTCCTGTAAAATTTGTTATTCAGGGTCTTCCAGGAGATTACTCGGCCAAGTTATTAAGATTTCATTAAAATATCCCGGTATTTATGCTACAGTGTCAATTTTTCTCTGAATGATCTGCAATACCCTACCCCTGCATGCACTGTCCGCATACGTACAGCTACAGAACGAGTTGGTAAGGCTCCCATATCCCAATATATGTGGTGCTTGATATCATCAGCAGCGACACCATTTTGTTTTTCAGAATCCTTTTTTGAAAAAACTCTATTCCACCAACTTTTGCGATTTTCTATTCTTTTTACAATGGCGAATTTTAATCTGAAGCGTTGCGCTTCAGAGTAAAATGCGCCTGATATTTGTTTGTGGCGAACTACTTTTACGCAGGCGTCATAATTGGAATAGTCATATTTAAGAGCAGATATGTCAATTCCGCTATATCTATCATGACTCCCATAGTTTCACCAATCGGAATAATCCAATATGCCAACGAGAAAAAGTTGCATTAGTTAGTACTATTATTGTGTTTTTGCCAGAATATTATCGTTTGCGCGCCGATAGTGTAGATGGTTCAAAGTAGGGGAAATAAAGCGTCGGTATAAATTTTGTTAAGATATAACAGTGCCTAATTGAAGGGGCAGCTTATGCAAAAGAAGAAAATTATTCTTGCCGAGGATGATCTAGAACACCAATATTTGATAAAGAATGCTCTTATGGAGAACCGCGATTTTGTGGACGTGCGTGTGGTGTCCACAGGTGCTGAATTCAAAAAGGCCATCAAAGAACATCAGTTTGACTGCGCTATCCTTGATTATAACTTACCGGACGCTAAGGCGGACGGCTTGCTCCTCGCCATCACAGCAAACTCTCGCTCCTGCCCGGGCCTGGTGATATCCAGCAGCAATGCGCAAGAAATTGCGATCTCCAGTTTCCAAAACGGTTCTTTTGATTTCATCCCTAAGAAAGAAGCACTAGAAGCCGATGTCCTCTGGCGGCATGTCGAAGCTGCCATCCAGGAGGTGCGGAAGAATGAATTGAAGCGGAGGAAAATCGCATGCCGCCAGAGTGACTTGATCCGATTGGCCGAAAAAGATCAACTAACCGGTCTGTATAATCGACACTATCTTGATGAGCAATTCAAGAATCACTCGTTTCAACGTGACCGCAGGCAACAGATGTCCTGCATCATGATTGATGTCGATCAATTCAAACAAATCAATGATACTTATGGTCACGCTTTCGGTGATACCGTATTGAAAGGGATTGCCGAAGCAACCCGCACAAATCTAAGAACAGGTGATGTGGCCCTGAGGTGGGGTGGTGAGGAAATTCTAGTCCTGAGAGCCCGGTCAGCCCTGAACGAAGCATGGAACTGGTCCGAAGAGCTTAGCAATTGTATCAAGCAAAGAAACTTTCAGGCTGCCGGAGATGTTGTTAACGTGACCATCAGCATGGGGATCGTAAGTTTCCCAACGTGCGACATGGGATATGAGATGATAGAGCTTGCCGATCAGGCGATGTACCTGGCAAAGAAATGGGGACGAGACTGCATTTGTATCTGGCCCATGGTGGTCGTGGATGGAGCCCTGGCTATAATCGAGAATAGAGGGCCACCTGATGTGCAAAGACGGCGAAGAGAATTCATTACTGCCTGCAAGGACATCCTGTCACCCACTCAGAAGCAGCATATCACTACTCATTGCCAGGATGTCGAGAACATTGCTTCGCAACTGGGCAAAGCGGTCGGCCTCTCCCACCAGCAACTGAAACGCGTCCGCTGCGCTGGTTTGTTGCATGATGTGGGTAAGTGCCTAATCCCGGAGGAACTACTGGACCAGTGTGAGCCACTAACGAAAACCCAGTGGGGTATAATTCGACGTCATTCAGACTTTGGCGCCGATTTGAGCTTGAGACTGGGAGCTGACCAACAGACTGCTGAGTATATTCGTCTCCATCATGCCCCATTCAGCGGGACTCTCAGTGTGCCTATGGGGGCGAAGCTGGTCGGCGTTGCCGACGCCCTGGCAGCTATGATGATGGAGCGGTCGTATAGTCGTGCTCTTTCGGTCAAGGAGGCATTAAGCGAATTGAGGCGTGAATCAGGATCACAGTTCGATCCGAGAATTGTAGCGTTAGCTCATTCCATTGAACTAGCGAACCTGACCAAAAAAATAGGATGAGGTGTCGAGACAAGACTGTTCGTTGAGAAAATATAAGAAAAGAGGTGGCAATTATGCAACTGAATACCTTTGATAATCGTCGCAAAGAAAAACGACATAACTTTAAAAAAGCTTTGGCCTCTTGGCGCACAGATGCTGCCGGTCCATGGCTGCATGATGCCTCATTACATGATATTTCCACTTCTGGAGTGGGTCTGCTCGTTCCCCGTACGTGCCAGCCAAAGGTAGGTCAAGATATTGAGCTATTCCGTAATAAGAAAGCAAAACAGAAGATGGTTTGCCATGTGTTACGCACGGAACCCTGGATTAACTACAAAACCATGGTGGGTGGTCGAGTGATTTTCACCAGCAACCAGCCTGCAGTTTTGCCACGATCGTCAAGAGTCCTGAAAGCTCGAAAGAAAAGGCAAGATGCTGAAACAAAAACAAATGAACAAGAGAAAACAGACAAGAATGATGATGTTCAGGAGTTCTGGGTACAGTTCCAGAAAGAGCGTTCTACTGAACTGCGCAACCGTTTGGTCGAACATTACCGCCACTTAGTCACGAATAACGCCAAACGAATTTGTGCCAAGTTGCCCAATAGCATAGCCTTCGAGGATCTTGCCAGCGCCGGCATCTTCGGCTTAATAAGCGCCATTGAGGCTTTTGATCAGGATCGCGGAGTCGAATTTTCTACTTATTGTAACCCGAGAATTCGTGGTGCCATACTTGATGAGCTCCGCAGCACGGATTGGGTGCCCCGCCGCATTCGAAACCGAGCTAAGGAATTGAGCAACATCTGTAAGACCCTGGAAGATGAACACGGTTGCCACCCCTCCGATGAAGAAATAGCGGAATGCATGGGTATGACGGGGGATGTACTAATCAAGATAAAGAATGATGCCCGCAGGATTTCCCTCGCCTCCATGAACGATTCCGAAGTGTTTGAGGACAAACTCAGTGAGAAGCCGTTGAAAACTTTTGAGCGGCGAGATCTCATAAAGGACTTAACCAAAGGGCTCAGTAGTCTCGAAAGGTTGGTACTCCAGCTTTATTACTTCGAAGGTATGAACATGAATGAAGTCGGCGCTACCCTTGGCTTGTCCGGGCCACAAGTTTCCATTATACATTCATCCATTATCGCACGATTGCGGGATATCAGTCAGGACAATGACTTACAGATGGCATAACATTATGATTATTGTCACCACCACTGCTAACTATGAAATGCTTCGCATACGGATTCGTGCAGATTGCTTTGCTAACGCGAATGGACGATCTGAACTGGATAAAACTCAAAATGAAGGCTATTCCAAGAAGGCCTGTTGGGAGGTAATACAATGACTAAAAGAGGGAAAATCCTTGACAATCGCCGCCGGCAAGAGCGACATGACTACTTTGATGTTCCGCTATATTGGCGAAAGGGTTTCAGTAACCACTGGCATCATGCTTCCTTGTATGACGTTTCAGCAACCGGGCTCGGGCTGCTGACACACCGGGCCTGTCGTCTGAAAGTCGGACAAACGATTGAGTTGTTCTGCAAAGGGGGAGAAAATCGTGTACGCTGTTGTGTGGTTCGCACGGAACCATGGGAGAATAATCAGATCCTGGTAGGCAGTCGGATTTACTCCGATGGTGATCATCATGCCCTGTTTAAGCGTTCTCCCAAAACTGCCAGTAATCGAAGATGTCCGATCCGCCAGGCAGCATACGTGAATCGGATATCTTCATATGTGTAATATTATTAAACTGTCCGGGCGATGAATACAGATAAATTATACCTGCTGGTATCGAAACTGAGCTAAGTCAAGGTTATTTTCACTCAAGATATTGGAGCCAATATTGGAGGAATATCATGTTCTTGAATATTTTCGAAAATGAGAAAGGCCAATTTCAAAGGAATAATCGTCGGGAAAGTCGCCGCCCCTCTGATAATAAGCCGGTTTTGTGGCGAAAGAGTCTAATCAGCCCTTGGTGTCAAGCCCGATTGCGTGATGTCTCTGAGTTAGGACTGGGGCTTATTGTCCCCAAAGAAATGCAGCCCGAGATCGGGCATGAATTTGATATGTATGACAGGGAAACAAAACAGCGAACTCATTGTCACGTTCTCCGAACCTCGCCTTGGAAAGATAACCAAACTCTGGTAAACAGTCGAATCTCTTACACCGGGCCCTCCTTATGACATAAGTAGCATATGCAAATGTGTCGATAAGACTCCATGCAATCAATGCTTTTTGATGAACGGCTATTTGTATCTCTTTGAACAATTTGCCAGGTTGAGACCAACTGCCAAGTAGTCCCGGGCTTGGGGGAACCTGACCCCCCTAAAAATGCGATAGAGCACCATTTGGTGTGCCCTATCGATTCTCTAAACCGCAGACTTTTAACCCTGCTCTGACGGAGATATCTACCATCAGTCGTCTGGGTCTGCCGCCGGAACTTCGCCGATGTCTGGGTTCGACGAATGTAATCTATACCGATCCCCAATGAGATTGCCCGCCAGGCCGGCAGCTAAGACATTACGATTTAATATATTACGTTATGCACGATCGGGGAAAATGATACCCCAGGGGTATAATTGCCCAATAGTGGGGTTCGCAGGCATATCCATCGCGTGGAACATTGGCGAGATCACAACCTGGTCGTTCGTTGGGTAGCTGCATCACTGCTGGAGATGGAAGCCCGATTTCGTCGGATCATAGGCTATCAGCAACTGTGGATTCTCGAAGCAAAAGTGAATGAACCGGCCGAAGAGTTAGGCATTGCTAAACACGAACAGGTAGCATAAACTATGAGCAGATGGAGTAGCCATCAAATCTCTAACTACAATCGGAACATCACCAATTAGGGTCTCTGGAGGAAGTGTACATGACGGAAAGAACACGTCTAGCTATATTACAAATATTGGTGGCTTACTTTGCCGGCGCCATTACCATGCTGCTGTTTCTGACGCCGGGCAAAGTCAGCCTCAATGACCTACTCGACCGGGAAAACGCGCTCACCTGGCTTGATTTTGATCAAGCTGCCGATAAGGTGGAGGAATTCTGTAACTGGGTTTTGGTGCGTCTGGGCCAGGACAAGCAAGACCTCCAGGGTAAATCTAGAAATCACTAATTAGTTTCATGGTATGTTAACTCTTTATGACTGCCCTGCCGGACGCTTTTCGATAATATGGTAAAATAAAAGGTGCTGCCTCGCCCCCGCCCCTCGGATTCGACCCAGATCTTCCCGTCATGCAGTTCAACTATCCTTTTGGCAAGAGCTAATCCCAAACCCGTCCCTTGCTTGTTCGGGTCCAATTGGTCAAACAGCCCAAAGACCTTTTCATGATATCGGGGTTCAATACCCATGCCGTTGTCCCTGACATAAAAGACCGTTTTGTCGCCATCCTGCCTGGCGCCGATCTCAATGAGTGGCGAGGGCTGATCACCCATGAACTTAGCGGCATTGTCGATGAGATTTTGCAGCACTTCCCGCAGACGAAGCCGATCACCGCAGACTACGGGCAAGTCAGGTGAGATTTTAACTTGTACACCTCTGTCATTTATCCTGCCGGCGGCTAATTCAACCGCTTCGTGCGCAATATCCCCCAGGGCCACCTCCTCTGGCAGGTTGACCAACTTCCCAATCCGGGACAACTCCAGTAGCTCATCCAGCAATTGCTGCATTTTCTCTGCCACCGCGTTGATCCGCGTTATATTGGCTTTCAGCCGCTCGATATTTCCTTCGGCCGCATCTTTTTCCAACACTCCCAGGAAGCCTCTGATGGTAATCAGAGGGCTTTTCAGATCGTGGGAAACAGTATATGTGAACCGTTCCAACTCGGCATTTTTGGCTTCCAATTCGGCGATTAATCTCTCTCGTTCCTTTTCTGCTTGGTGTTTCTCAACAGCGCGGGCAATGGTCAGTAATAAGGTATCTATCTCATAAGGTTTCTCAACATAGCTATAGGCGCCCAGATTGACCGCTTTGATGGCCGATTCCTGCGAGGCGTGCCCGGTGAGCACGATGCGCTCTGTTGCCGGTGAGTGCTTCTGTATCTCGCGCAGCACATCGAGACCCGACATATCGGGCAGCTTCATGTCGATCAAGGCCACGACCGGCGTCTCTTGTCTGATCCGCTCGATAGCTGTCTTGCCGTCGGAGGCCGTCAAAGGGACATAACCCTTCACCTTGAGAATGTCGGACAGCGTTTTCGTGAGATTTGGATCATCATCCACGACCAGAATTACCCGATTTGTGTCCATGTTGCTCATCCTTTCTCGCCGGGCTTCTTGATGCGCCGGCCCAGGACGCTGGCCAACTTCCTACGCCGAATCCCGGCCAGGACATCGAGAAGCTCCTCGATTTCGAAGGGTTTGTAGAGGCACGCGAAGTCGCCGATTTTGAGGCCGGCCTGGATCGCCTCGGCCATTTCCTGCCGGTAGGCGGTCACCAGGATAATTGGCAGCCGGGGGTAGTGATCCCTGATCTCTCTGATCATCTCCAGGCCGCTCACGCCGCCGAACTTCATGTCGAGGATCGCCACTTGTTCCTCCGGCATAGGCACCTGCAGTATGTCGGCAGCAGAATCGGTTATCTCGGCGACGTTGAAGCCTCGCGCCTCGAGGATGTCATGCAGGGTCTTGCAGAAGTTCCGGTCGTCGTCGATGATCACGATGGCGGACTCTTTGTGCAGGGACGAGAAGAAGTTGAGCATAAGATCAATGTCCAGGGGCTTGGCCAGCAGGGCGATCCCACCCTCTTCCAGGCCTTTTTTGACCGTTTCGTCCGCGGCATACGCCGTCATGAACACCACGGGCAGTTCAGGCGCAAGGGCCTTGACGGCCCTGTGCAGCTCGATCCCACTCATATCGGGCATCTTGATGTCCGTCAGCACGCAATCGAACTGGCCCCCGGTTTCCCTCGCGGCGGCTTTGACCTTCTCCATCGCCTCGGCCCCGGAGTGGGCGGCCTCGGCGCGATAGCCCTTGACCCTGAAAATGTCCGTCAGTGTCTTGGCCATTTGACGATCGTCGTCCACTATCAACACACGTACCTTTACGATTGCGGATTGCGGATTTCCGATTGCGGATTTCATTTTTTGCTCCTTGCGGTTTTGATTGACGCAACTGTGATCGACGGAATCTCGTCTGTCTCCTTCATGAGAGGTCCCACTTTCTCTGCTTTCACCAGGCCCGCTTCAATCAGTATTTCCATCCAATACAAACATTCATCGGCCTCTTTTTCGACAATGCCCATTTTGGCAACAAAATCAGCCTGCGATTTGGCACGACATGCCGCACGATAGTTCGCCCCAACCGAAGTGCCCGAACGCAAGAGTTGGCGCCCAAGCACCAATCAACGGTTCGTCGATTGGGCAATGATTCAACCAATCGAATCACTCGAATCGCAAACTGCTTCGTCCTCTGCTTCATCTCTTCCGGATTCAACTGTTAGCCTCGCTTCCCATTCCTCCTGCAAAATCTGCAATCCGCAATCCGCAATCATCAATGTCTTCTCGTGGGCAGAGTAACCGTAAAAGTGCTGCCCTTGCCGACTTCACTGGCCACTTCGATGGTCCCGCTGTTAACTTTTGCCAGATTCCTCGATACCGATAAACCAAGCCCGATACCGCGGGACTTGGTTGTGAACAGCGGCTCAAAAATCTTGGCCATAATGTCCTCGGAAATACCACAGCCGGTGTCAGATATGTGAATGCGGACTTGGGATTGCGGATTTGGGGTTGATTGGTCGGCGGTGATGATCAGTTCGCCGCCTTCGGGCATCGCCTGGCAGGCGTTGGTAACCAGGTTGACCAGAACCTGCACGATCTGCCTGGGGTCTACCAAGACCGGTGGCAGGTCGGCCGGCACTTTGATGGCGACTTTCACATGCTCCGGAGGCGGCTGTTTCTGCAAGACCTGCGCCACGAGGGCGGAAACCGCGATCTCCTCGCGTTCGGCGGGCCGGGTGCGCGACAGGTCAAGCAGGTCAGAAACGATCTTGTCGGCATTGCGGACCTCGGACGAGATAATCCCGAGGTATTCCCTGGTCGTCTCGTCGGCATCGGTCAGGACCGTGTTCAGGTAATAGACGGCGTTGGAGATCACGCCCATGGGGTTGCGCAACTCGTGCCCCACATAGCCGGACAGTTGGCCCAGCACCGCCAGCCGTTCCTTTCGGGCAAGCTCCTCGTGAGCGTTGCGAAGAGACATCGCGGCACGTTTGTTAGCCATCGCCTCCACAATCGCCAAAGATAGGTTTTCAACGGCCTCCTGGTCCGCGAACTTGTAGCCGCCCTGTTTATTGCCCAAGCCCACAAAGCCAATCGTCTTTCCCTCGCGATTCAGCGGAACGCAGAGGAAGGCGGTAATCTCTGGATGGCCTTCCAGCAGGGGGCACCGGTCGGGGTGGCCTGCCATCTCGTCCCCATTGACGATGCGTGACTTTCCCTCCCTGATCGTCGAGATGTCGATTCCCCTGATTTCCATATTCTTGATGCTTTGTTTGGCATCGGCGACAGCCATGTCGCACGCATCCCAGCCCGGGTTGCTGATGATGGTGGTGTCCCCCAGGCCGGCTGAGTTGAACTCAACGAGAACGCCGAACTTGCTGCCGGTCAGTTTCTCGGCCACGGCAAGACAAGTCCTGCCTAATTGCTCTTCCGTTTCACAGGTCAACGCCTTCTGAAAAATCTCGTTGATCCCCTGAGTTACCCGGTTCGCCCGCGCCAGATCTGAGGCACGGTTTTCCACCAGTTCTTCAAGGTGCTCGCGGTGTTTGCGCAGTTCATCCTCCGCCTGCACACGCTCGGTAATGTCGCTCATGGCCGATCGAATCCGACCGCCTTCACTGTCAGGACTTCCCACGGGGACGCTTCCCATCTGAACCCAGAATGGTTCGGCGCTCTGGATTCTCAAACGCAGTTCGCAACGCTGCTTCATCCGTGTCGCAAGAACCTTTCTTCTATGCAAGTAGTAGATGTCCTGGTCTTCTTCGACGATGTATGCGGACAGCAACTGGTTGATCAGGCCCGCTTTGGAAACTCCCAGCATCTCCGCGAGGGTCAGATTGGTCTGGATAATGAGGCCCTCGTCGCTCAGCGTGATGTAGCCAACCGGGGCGAAGTCGTAGAGGTCGGCATACTGGTCGCGCGTCTCGACGAGTTCTTCCTGGGTCTTGCGCAGGTCGTCGTTCTGCATCTCCAATTCAATCCGATGCGTCTCCAATTCGTGTATCAAATGCGAGATGTCATCGGTCGACATCCGTACGATGTCCTGTTTGCCTTCAGGCGTCACCCGTTTCTCCGCCCGCGCCCGCAGCTTTTGTATGTCGGTCGAAAATTGTTCTTTCTTGTCCATGGTTCTTCCCTTCAGAGTTTTCCCCGCGGGGGAAAAGGCTATTTCCGCGCCTTCTTCGGCTTGCGATCGGTGATATCGCGATCCACCCCTCGATAGCCAGCGATCTCACCAGCCTCGCCAAAAATCGGAACACCGTTTCGCTCCAGGGTCACGCGGCGACCATCTTTATGAAGGCAGACGGTCTCCAATGTGTCGATTGACTCGCCTTTTTTCGACACATCCTTTAAAATATCAGAAATTCGCTCCGCCTCTTCCCGCGGCATCAAGTCGAATGTGGTCTTGCCGATTACATCCTCCGGCTGGTATCCCAACATGGCTTCAACCTGCGGGCCGGCATACGTATAGATGCCTTCCGTGTTCACTTCCCATATCCAGTCGGTGGAAGACTCGACAAATCCCCGGAACCTCGCCTCGCTCCGCCGAAGCTCCTCCTCCGCCCGCTTACGGGCGGTGATATCCTCAAATACGATAACCACGCCGTCGATTACATTGCTGACGGTACGGTAGGGGCGGACCTTCATGGTGTAGGTGCGTCCATCCTGACTTTTAAACTCAGCCTCTCTGACGGTCAAATCCTCAAGGACTTTCTTCCCGTATTCGGCCAGGTCCACTTTAATCAGGCTGGTAGCGAAATGCCTGATGGGCCGTCCCAAATCCGTGTTCGTCAGAGGGATAATAGCGGTTGCCCTCGGCGTAAAGCGGCGGATGCACAATTCCGTGTCCAGGAACAAGGTGGCGGTATCCGTGCTGTCGAGCAGATTTTTCATATCGTCGTTGGCTTTGGAAAGTTCGTCGATGCGGCTTTGAAGCTCCGCGTTGACGGTGGCCGACTCCTCGTTGAGCGATTGCAGTTCTTCCTTCGAGGTCTCTATTTCTTCGTTAGTGCTCTGCAATTCCTCGTTGGTGCTCTGCAGTTCCTCATTAGTACTCTGCAATTCCTCGTTGGAAGTCTCCAACTCCTCAATCGTCGTTTGCAGGTTCTCCCTGGTGTATTGCAGTGCTCGTTCGAGTTCCTTCTTGCCCTTCAGCTTCTTTATCGCGGTCAGTGGCTCGCGTTGGCTTTCTTTCAAAGACTTCTTCGAAGGCTTCGCGGTCTCTTCAAAGACCACCATCATCAGCCCCCGCATGACGCTCTGCTCGAGAATCGGCTTGACCGACAAATCCAGGAACAGATAGTCCCCATTGTTTTCAATCCGCAGGCCTCGATGGATCACCTCCTGCTTGTTTATGGCCGCCTTGCGAATCGCGGTGGCCAGGTCCGATTTCAGACACGAACGCACCATCTCCAGGATGTTGACGCTAATCTTCCCTTCGGCAGGTTCCAGGAACCGGCCCGTCCGACCATGAATATAGACGATATTGCCGGCATCGTCGATAATGGCGCAGGGCGGGGTGTTGCTTTGTTGTAGGATCGTTTCGATCAGTTGCAACGAGCTGATTTCTTCTGTTTTCCTGATGTTTTCCGTGACTTCGGGATTGGCGTGCTCGAATGGGGTGCGAGTGTCCGGAAAATCCAGGACGGGGTACGCCGACGCGACCGAGGCCTGACGACTGAATATCTTCCATTTCCTGTCCAGCGTCGCAAACAGGTCCGTGGCCTGTCCGATGGTTTCGGATGACCCCAGGAAAAGAATGCCGTCCGGCTTCAGACTGTAATGAAAAATCGGAAACAGCTTTTTCTGCAATTCGGGTTCCAGGTATATCAGCAGATTGCGGCAGGACAAAATGTCCATCTTGGTGAAAGGCGGGTCCTTGAGGACGTTCTGCGGGGCAAAGACCAGCATTTCACGAATTACCTTCTTGATGCGATACCGATCGTCGTCTCCTTTCGTGAAATAACGCTTCAGACGCTCAGGCGACACATCGGCCAGGATACTCTCGGGATAGAGACCCGCGCGGGCGAAGTTAACCGCATCTTTATCAATATCCGTTCCGAAGATTTGAACGCTGAAATGGCGTTTTATCCGCTCCATGCACTCCTGCAGAATAATGGCAAGCGAATATGCTTCTTCGCCGCTGCTGCAGCCGGTGACCCAGGCGCGCACCGTGTAGTTGTCCGGCTTGCCCTTGAGCAGTTTGGGAATGAATTTGTCTCGGAGTACGTCGAATGCCGCGGCGTCCCTGAAAAAGTTGGTGACACCAATCAGTAACTCTTTGAACAGGATACCCGCTTCTCGCTCGCTGTCCTGAAGATAACGCGCGTAGCCCGCAATGTCGTCGATCTGATGGATGTTCATACGCTGCTTGATACGGCGGCAGATAGTGTTCTTCTTGTAAAGCGAAAAGTCGTGACCCGTTTGCATTCGCAGAATGGCGTAAATTTTCTGCAAAGCGTTCGGTGTCTTACCCTCGGTCGAAGCAATGACGGAAGCGCCCTTTAGGAAAGCGTGTTTGGTGTACTTGATTAGTTGTTCGGGCATCCTCTCGGGCGGCAGCACGTAGTCGGCCAGACCCGTGGCGATAGCGCTTCTGGGCATCCCGTCGTATTTGGCCGATTCCACGTCCTGCACCATTACCATGCCCAGTTCGCCCTTGATCGCCTTCAGCCCCAGCGTACCGTCCGTCCCGGTGCCCGAAAGGATGATGCAGACCGCGTTGGAGCCCTGGTCCATGGCTAGTGACCGAAAGAACGAATCAATGGGCAGGTTGCCACCTCGCGGCTGGGGCAAATCCGTCAGTTGCATAACCCCGTTCAGGATCGTCAGGTTCTTGTTGGGCGGGATGACGTATATATTATTGCACTGCACCTTCATGCCGTCCGTTACTTGATGGACCGGCATCTTCGTGCGTTTTTGCAACAGTTCGGGAAGCAGGCTGACGTGGGTCGGATCGAGGTGAGCCACCAGGATAAAGGCGATGCCGCTGTCGTGGCACATCGCCATGAAAAACGTCTCGAAGGCCTCCAGCCCGCCCGCCGAGGCACCCAGCGCCACGATGGGGAATCCCATCTGTTTCTGATCCACCGTGCCCGAGGACAGTAGATTCCTAGGCACTGATTTCCCTGCACCGCCATGTGCCTTGGCAACGATCTTACCGGCCGACGGCGTACCTTTCGCGGTGGATCGCTTCGTCTGGGCCTTCTTGGCCGCCTCTGCCTGTACCGTTGTGGATTTCCTGGCGGAGAATTTCTTGTTCCCACCCACACTCTTCTTACTGGCCGCTTGCTTCTTAGCCGGGGCCTTCTTTACTGTCGCTTGTTTCGCCATAATTCGCGCTCCATACTTTGGTCTAGTGGAGGAGCGGGGGCGAGCCGGTGAGAACCACGCCCCTCCGTCCTCCGGCTTTCCTACAGCACCACAGCCGCCGTGTTGCTGGGTACCGACTACCTCCCGTTCGCAACACAGCCACATCGTAACCGTTCACGGGTATTTTGAGCGTATTGAGCAACTCACTCAATGTCAAAATGCCCATTTTCTAGTCAATTCAATGGTTTATAGCATACTCAAGGCGGCATATCAATATTTTTCTCAAGCAAACCTCTAAACTGGTCCAATAATAGCCTTGTTGGCAAACTTGGGGACGAAATTTGACTTCCAAAACAGAACAATTTTATATTCGGCGTATCGCCGAACTTGAAAAGCAAGTTGCTGAACTTGTTAAAACTAACGCTGAACTTACTGATAAAGTTGCCAAACTCTCGAAGAATTCGTCCAACTCTTCTAAGCCGCCATCGTCGGATATTGTCAAACCGCCGAAAAAGAAGAAATCCAAGGGTTCCCGTAACATTGGCGGCCAACCCGGACACACCAAACACGAACGAACGCCTTTTGCAAGGGAAGGCATCGATCCCCGACTAGCTGGCAAAGTGACTAGTGTTCAGATAAAGGCAATCAAATAGCATGGGTTTACACCATAGATAATCTTGACTATCATTATGGGTTCTGGGGGCTTTGACTGCAACTTTCTGCGAGTAAACAATTACGTCCGATTGGCATGTCACTCCGACATTTCAGATTTCCACCGGGTAAGTAATAGATAGGACAACTGTTAACCCGCCGGTCGATTGCTTGGGCGCAAGGCGCGGGCATTGAAGGCGGCATCCGGAAAGGAGCCGTTATGTCAATGCCCAATTTACCTTTGCGCCTAATTCGGTATCACATAAAGAATCCCAGCAGCGATTTGCGGAACTGGCCGCTATTCTGGCGGCTGGTATCCTGCGGCTGAAAAGCTACCCCACCTTAACATTTCCCGCCGAAAAGAAAATCTCGGAATCTGCGAGGAATCCCCTTGAGCTTGTTGGTGAAATTCGCCCTGATCGCGTTACTGGTTAACGATGAAGGGACCAGAGATTGGAGATGATATAACAGTGAACATTGGTAAGGAAATCGCCCTTTTGAAGGGCATGACGGTAACCGAATTGCGCAAGCGATATGTGAAAGTGTTCGGTGAGGAATCTCGCTCCCGCCACAAGGATTACCTAATCAAGCGGATTGTTTGGCGGCTGCAATCACTGGCCGAGGGTGACCTGTCCGAGCGTGCCCGGCGTCGGGCAATGGAACTGGCCAATAACTCCAACATCCGTATGAACGCACCGAAACCGCACACAAAACCAAACCCTGATCGTACCACGACGGGAAAGCTCAATCTTCCCGGCAACAATCGCCTGCCTATGCCCGGTGCAGTTTTGACTCGTCAGTATAAGGGAAGGAATATCGTGGTAACCGTACTACCCAAGGGATTTGAGTATGAAGGTGAGGTTTACCGCTCCTTGTCGGCAGTGGCCAAGGCGGTGACCGCGTCAATCCCCTTCGTTGAGTAAACGCCTGTCGTGTCGTCGTCAGTTAACAGACCCGTTCGCCCCGGGACCTACCGCTATTTCGAACTCGCGCCGGGTAATTGACTACTACCCCACCATTTTGACCTAGCCAGACAGCGAGCCGGTCGCCAGGCGATCCCGGTCGATCATTTCTTCAAGTAACGATACAAAGGATATGGGCGTCTAGTCCGGCGATGCCGGCTCTGCGCCAACCAGTGAAGGAGTGCCACCAGCCAACAGAAGCACAACCACCAATACAAAGACAAGGTTTTTTGTCTGAGTCATTGTCCTGTTCCATTAAGATAGAACGAGATGCCGCGGTCAGATGTTCATCGTCATAAGGAACTCTGCGTTGGTGGGGACTTTTTCCAGGCGGCTCTTGAGCAGTTCGACGCTTTCCACTACGTTCATGTCGCTGAGCACGCGGCGTAACCGATACACCAGTTCCAGCTCCTTCGGGTCCAAGAGAAGCTCTTCCTTCCGAGTACCGCTGCTGCTGATGTCGATGGCCGGCCAGGTGCGACGGTCCACCAGACGACGATCCAGGTGCAACTCCATGTTGCCGGTACCCTTAAACTCTTCGAAAATCACTTCGTCCATTTTCGAGCCGGTGTCGATCAGTGCTGTCGCTAAAATGGTGAGCGAACCGCCTTCTTCGATGTTACGTGCGGCGCCGAAAAATTTCTTTGGTTTTTGCAAAGCGTTTGCGTCAACACCACCGGTCAGTATCTTGCCAGAATGCGGCACTTCGGTGTTATAGGCCCGTGCTAAACGTGTGATCGAGTCAAGCAGGATTACCACATCCTTGCCATATTCGACCATTCGTTTTGCTTTTTCGATGACCATTTCTGCGACCTGTACGTGACGGCTGGCAGGCTCGTCAAAGCAGGAACTGACGACCTCCACGGTATCTGCTGTGGCCCGCTCCATTTCGGTGACTTCTTCCGGCCGCTCGTCGATCAGCAGAACGATCAGAGACACTTCGGGATGGTTGGCAGTGATGGCGTTGGCGATTTTCTGCAGCAGAACCGTTTTGCCGGTACGTGGCGGAGCTACGATCAAACCTCGCTGTCCTTTGCCGATTGGGGTAACCAGATCGACAATACGCATATTGATCTCTTTTGGGGTAGTCTCCAGGATGAGCCGACCTTCCGGATGTAAGGGAGTGAGGTCTTCGAAAACGACCTTTTCGGTGAGTTCTTCGGGGTCTTCATAGTTGACCGCTTCTACGCGTAGCAGGGCAAAGTACTTTTCCGATTCCTTCGGAGGTCGTATCTGACCGGCTACTATATTGCCGTTACGCAATCCGAAACGTCTGATCTGGGATGGGGAGACATAAATGTCATCGGGACATGGGAAATAGTTGTAATCGGGCGTACGCAAAAAACCGAAACCGTCCGGCAGCAGCTCAAGCACCCCTTCTCCGTACATCAGACCGTTCTGGCGAATTCGCTCTTTGACGATCTTGAAGACCAGATCCTGCTTTTTCAAACCGGTGTACTCAGTAAGGCCTTCCTGCTTAGCCAAATTGTGCAATTCTTCCACGGACAATTTTTGCAGATCGGTGATGTGCAGATCACCTTTTTTGACTTCTTCGTACTTGGCGTGCGTCTCGTCGTCGATTGCCTGAAGTTTTTGCGAAGAATCGCCTTTTTCTTTAGCCACGGCATGATCCTGGGCCTCCGAAGCTAAGGCCGCATCATTCTGGGCTATTTCCGCGACGGCTGTAGCCGAGGTTCTTGTTTCCGATGCATCTGGTTTTCTTTTGGATTTTTTGTTAGAGGTTCTTGTTTTTGTATTGGCTTTAGCCATTCAAATCACTCCTTCTACTGGTTACTATCAACTTAATTGCATAAAAAAAAACACTATTTATACCCAATGGGTGACAATTTCTGGCATGGCTGATTGTAAAGGCTTTCAGAATAAGTAAATACATAATTACTCAAACCGACCGATTCTAACGAATCGTTCAGTTTGGAGGCAACAGGTGCGAGGCACCGGCAGTGCGGTCAGTTTGAGTAATAGGGAAACGGGAAAACTCAATTGTTGTGAGCACGCTAACAGCTATTCGGGTTTTTCACCCCAAAAAAGGCACCTTTTCGTAATGGCCTAACCCGTTATGTCACAGATGTCGCCATTTTATGAGATGTTCAGCAAGATAATCTTAAACGTCCGCTCAACAGCCTGCCTCTGCTACGCCATGCCCCCACAACTTCTCCAGCTTTTCCCGGTCCGCGTTGCCCTGCGATACACAACGGCATCGATTTACCGCTTTTTTTGTCCTAGTACCAAAGTTAAAACTCTACCAACCTGAGAGGCTGTAACGGGGATACTAGAGTTGTTACGTATGGTATATTCGGATATTTCGGTCTTAATGTCCAGCGCTAATTGTAAATTTTCTATTTTTTTTATTTTTTCATTGTCCCATCCGCGGCTGCGTCCCAGTCTGTCCGCCCGGATAGTCTCATTTGCCTGCACAAAAACGATAGAATCGCATAATTTATGGTATTTTTTTTCGATCAATAGTGGTACATCCAGCACCACTGCCTTTATTTTGGGGTCGTTTTTAAGGATTTTTATAAGCTCATTTTGACGTTGTTCGATCAATGGGTGTACCAGACTGGTCAGTTTTTCGAGTTCTTCGGCATTTTCGAAGACTATCTTCGCCACCGCTTCGCGGTCGATTCGGCCCTGATCTCCAACAACGCTAAGGCCCCACCATTTAACAAGTTGCGCGATTATTTCCGGCCGGTTAAGCACTTCATGGTTGATCTGATCGGCACTGATTACTCCACAGCCGATCGCGGCGAACTGCCCGGCTACAGTAGTCTTACCTGAGCCTGGCGCTCCAACTATTCCTATTATAGGTTTTTCGTTGGCCATTGGCAATACTTTAATTGTTTTTTGGATAAGAGTCTTGTCAAAATTGATATTGTCGCAAAAAGTCGATTTTTACGCCCAAAGATGCCGCTGCAGTACCGGAATCAGCTTTTCACAGTCCTTTTGGCACTTGGCGTAAAAATTCGTATCCGAGCGAGCTACTGGCGGCAGGTCGTTGGCAAGCCCTGTGTGTTGTGTCAGTTCTGGGGAGGTTTTGTCGCCGTAGCAGGAGTTTTTTGTTTGGTGGTAGTGGTTACAGATGGTTTTGGAATTTCTGTCTTTCCGTTGGTAAGCCAGTCAATTACGCATTTGCAGGTATGTTTGTCCCATTGGGCCGATAGTCCGTTTACACTTCTGGTCGCGGACAGGAGCGTTGAATTGATTCGGTTGAAAGAAGCATCTCCAGTCCAATTCTTTACTGTCGGGTGATCTGCCAATGGGGTAATGCCAACCATGAAGAAGATAAAACTGGAGGCAAGGAAACCAAGGAAAAAACCAAGGATGCCGGCTCCCAGCCCATTGAAGATTTTCGGCAATGGGACATAGAAGACTCCCGAGAAGTACATTCCTACCAAGAGGTTAGTACTGGTAAAAACGAACATTGCCACCGCCAGTATGCACAGGGCATGATAATAACTGGTGTCGAGAGCGGGGATGTACCCGACGATAGTGGGGCTTAGCATTACGCTCAGGTAAATGGTAATCAAGAGGTTGAAAAGCAGGGTCCATACGGTGACGAACCCTTTTTTTCGGCCGATCACGGCAAAGACAGCACCGGTTATTATGGTCAATAGAAATAACATAACAAAGCCAACCTTATCCCAAATTAGAAATCACCCTTTTTGCTTCCTCAAGTGAGGTTTTTCCGGTGAGGACCATTTGAATAGCCTGTTTTTGCATACAGGTTCTGCCCTGTTCGTCACCTTCCTTTTGGAATTCTCCTATGGACAATCTTTCGTCAATTAATTGAGCTTTTATCTTGCCATCAAGAACGGTAATGTCAAAAACTCCGGTTCGTCCCCGGTAGCCGGTCCAGCCGCAATTTCGGCAACCGGCGGCTCGCATAACCGTATGAGAATCTATCTTTTTCGCGGTCAGACGCGAGATCTGCGCATCCGAGAGATTATCCGGACGTTTACAATCGTCGCACAGCTTTCGCACGAGTCTCTGGGACATAATCACATCCAGTGCCGAGGCCAATAGAAGGGGTTTTATGCCGAGGTCCATAAGTCGTACCAGCGATCCTTTGTTACTACTACTGTGGAGGGTGGCAAGGACAAGATGTCCGGTCTGGGAGGCCTGCAGCGCTATGGTGGCGGTTTCTTCGTCGCGTATCTCGCCGATAGAAATCACGTCCGGGTCCTGCCGCAGGACGCTACGGAGGGTTTTCGCAAAGGTGATGCCCGCCTTGGGGTTGATTTCAATCTGGCTGGCTTGCGGTATGGCATATTCGATGGGATCTTCAATGGTAATCACGTTGCGAACATCAAAATCTATCTGGCGGAGCATGGCATACAATGTTGTGCTTTTGCCGCTGCCGGTGGGACCGCACACGAGGATCATGCCATTCTGCCGGGAGATCGTACTGGTAATGATCTTATGGTCGTCCTGTGACATTCCAATATCTTCGAGCGTTAGGGGAGCGCCAAGCTGATTTAGCAGTCTTATCGAGAGTTTTTCTCCGTGGAGGATTCCGGCACTTGCTACGCGAAAGGATATATCGCCTTTGGGCGTCTTGGCCATAAAAGCGCCATCCTGGGGTCGGCGTTTTTCGGCAATATCCATGCCGGATATAACCTTGATACTGTTGATGACATGTGTACTTACCTGGGTGTCAAGTTCACAAATATTCCGCAACATACCGTCGATTCGAAATCTGACGCTGCAGGCCAAAGTGCTTGTCGGGTTGATCAGGATGTCACTGGATAGTTGCTGTATCGCATCACCAATAATCTCTTCGGTAACTTCAAGGGCGCTGGCTCCGTTATGATCCAACTTGGCCCGATTGTATATGTCGGAAAGATTTCTACCGGATGAATCGACCAGGGTGACGGGGAATTTGTTTTGCCCGCGGGTTGAAGATCTGATTTTTCTCCCCAGCAATTTGTCAAACGCCAGGCCTATTGACTCGATGAGCGATATCCCCTGGTCGTCTTTTTTTCTGACCACATCAACGACAAACAGCACAAATACGTACAAAGGACCCGTCAGAAGCAATAATATACTGGAGACTTGTTTATGTTTTTTGGGCATCAGGCCGCTGGGCTGTAAACGTTGTGTCAGGTGCATGCAAAAATAAAACCAGAAAAGAAGACACGCCAATCTGACCGGACCAAACAGCAAATCAGTACCCGGTAACACCATAAAACATAAATTCCTGCCAAGAAAGACCGATGGGGTGCGCTCCATCCCTGCAAGGACTACGTAAAATTCCCCGATTGTCACATCGGGGGCTGAATTTTTGGTACGCGGACCTCGATGAACTCCGTCAAGTCAGTGCCTACCCAACATTCCGCCAGCATCCTGAAAAACGCATTGTAACAAACCCCTCCACTTCAAACAATACCCTGATGATAAATCATTTACATTCCAGCCAATTCCGGCCCCATCCCACATCTACGGTGACCGGCACATCCAGTTTTATGGCCTGAGCCATTTCTGTCTGGATAATTTGGCTGTATTGTTTGGCTCTATCGGCAGGCAGTTCAAAAACCAACTCGTCATGGATCTGTAGGATCATTTTCATTGCCAGGTTTTCTTGTTTGATTCGACGGTAAATGTTTATCATAGCTACCTTTATCAAATCCGCGGCCGATCCCTGCACAACGGTGTTGACCGCCATTCGCTCGGCGAGTTTGCGTCGATTGGCGTTTTTACTGGCCAGATCCGGGATCACACGACGCCGGGCCAGGATGGTGCTGACATAACCATCTTTTCTGGCTTGAGTTACGATGTTGTCGATAAATGTTCTGATCTCAGGATAGCGGTCAAAATAATCGTTAATGAAACGCTGGGCCTCATCAACGGGGATTCCAATACCCCGCGAAAGCCCGTAAGCAGTCTGGCCATAGATTATGCCGAAATTGACCGCCTTGGCCTTGGCACGCTGAACCTGGGCCACTTCATCCGGTGGTATATCGTAAATCTGAGCGGCAACGAACCGGTGGATGTCCTGACCTGTTCTGAAGGCTTCCGCCAAGGCCGCATCATGACTGAAGTGGGCCAGCAGTCGCAGCTCTATCTGCGAATAGTCAGCGGCGAGTATGACCTCATCATCACCCTGCGGAACAAAGGCACGACGAATTTCCTGGCCCAGCGGCGTCCTGATAGGGATATTCTGCAGATTGGGGTTACTGCTGCTGAGCCGTCCGGTGGCGGTTATCGTCTGATTGAAGGAAGCGTGTATGCGGGAGGTATCCGGGCATATCATCGAGGGTAGCTTGTCCACATAGGTATTCTTAAGTTTGCTAAGTTGTCTGTACTCAAGCATTAACAACGGAACAGGATGCTGGGAACTTAACATCTCGAGCACTTCCTGATCGGTCGAGAGGCCGGTTTTTGTCTTCTTGGCCGGTGTTAGTCCGATCCTGTCAAAAAGCACCCGAGCCAATTGGTTGGGCGAATCGATATTAAAAACGCATCCAGCTTCCTTGTAAATCTGGTCTGTCAACTGCTCCAGCCGTTCGCTGATCCGGGTGCTCAGCTTCCTTAGCCAGGCGGTCTCCAGGGCAATTCCGTGGTATTCCATCTCGGCCAAGACTTCCACCAAAGGCATCTCCACCTGGTGAAAGAGTTTTTTCAACTGCTCGTCAGTTGTCAATCTGCTGTCAAACAACTGTCTCAGCCGCCAGGTAACCTCGGCATCCTCCGCGGCATAGTCGGCCGCCTGCCGGAGATCGACCATGTCAAAGGTAAGCTGATTTTTGCCTTTTCCCAGCAGACTTGCCAGTTTAATGGTTTCATGGTCCAGATAGTCCATTGCCAGGTTGTCAAGGCTGTGGCTGGTACGGACACTGTCAAGTACATACGAGGCTACCATGGTGTCAAAATCGACGCCACGCAGTTCCACGCCGCAGCGGCGAAGGACGATCATGTCATATTTGATGTTCTGCCCGGTTTTCTTAACTTCAGGATTAGCAAGGACTTGTCGCAATCTGTCCAGGGTGTGCTGGTAATCGAGGCATTCCTGGCCCAGTGGAGCTCTGACCGGCAAATACCAGCCCTGGGCGGGTTGCCAGGAAAAACTCAGCCCTACCAATTGAGCCGCCACCGGATTAATACTGGTGGTTTCAGTATCAATCGCAAATGTTTTTTGGCGGCTTAGCTGCGCATAGAAATCTTCAAATGCCTCGGAAGTGTTCACCAGGATATATTGCGACTCTGCCGGGGTGGCAGCGGCAGGTTCGGTGGTATCGGTTCCGGAGGCCGAGGCCCCGGTGGTATCTGTCTTGAGGGCGGTGGTTTCGGCGGTATCGGCAGGAATTGATAATTGTTCTAACTGTTTGCGAAAACTGAGTTTACGAAATATTTTTTCCAGTGCCGGCAGGTCAAAACCCTTTACGGCCAGGTCCTCGAAGTCGATTTGCAACGGCATCCGGCAATCGATGGTAGCCAGCCGGCGGGACAGCTCGAGTTGTTCGGCGCCGGCTCGGAGGTTATCGCCGCGTTTGCCCTTGATCTCGTCTTTATGGGCTAACAACTGATCCAACGAGCCATATTTTTGTATCCACTGGAGGGCGGTTTTGGGGCCGACGTCAGGGATACCAGGGATGTTGTCCACGCTGTCACCCTGAAGGGCCAGGATGTCCACAACTTGCTCAGGTCTGATGCCCTTGGTTTCCAGCAGGGTGGCTGTATCCAGTACAGCGTCGTTTTTCGGGTCGTACATGGCGACCCGCTCGCCCAATAATTGTTCTAAGTCCTTGTCTTTAGAGCAGATATATACCTGCAAATCTTTTTTGCGGGCTTGTTGGGTCATGGTTCCGATGATATCATCGGCCTCGTATCCGGCTTGGCGGAGGATGGGAATTCGCATTGCGGTGAGGATATCTTCGATTCGGCTGATCTGAACGGGCAGATCGTCCGGCATTGGCGGGCGGTTGGCCTTGTAGTCGGGGAATATTTCGTGGCGAAACGTGGGTCCGATTGCGTCCATGGCCACGACAAGCATGTCCGGCTGACGCTCGCGGAGCAGTTTGAGGACTATATTGGTGAAAATAAATGTGGCTTTGGTCGGTTCACCGTCGGGAGCGGTGAAATTGGCAGCGATAGGCGCATAAAAGGCGGCGTATATCTGAGCATGGCCGTCAATGATATACAGGCTTTTGGTCATGGTTGGCGTCTTTCGGGCGAGAATCGACTAATGCACACAACTGTAGGGATACACTAAAGTTATACAAACAGACCGTCAAGCATTATTTCTTTTATGTTGCAGTCGTGGAGGTAAAATCGCTACGATAGGATAAATGTATGTTCAAGGGAAATTAGCCCCAAAAAACCCATGGAATCGGTCAGACGGCCAATATTTGGATGTATGATGGTCAAAAAATACTGCGGTGAGAGTGGAGCGGTGGTTTTTTTGTTGACGTTAGAGGGTTTTTCTGTAAGAATGGTAAAAGATTATGAGGCCCTCCGTAGATAGTCGGCGCGGTTGATTTGAGCGGCCGGCTGATGCATGACGGAAGAAAATATTTCCCATAGGAGGTGGCATAGCCACTTTTTCTGTTCCAGATGGTTGGCAAAGGGCCGCTCCCGTTGGTCGCTCGCTGGAATGGCAAAATCACGAAATTAAAGAAGTTTTCCCATAGGAGGTGGCATAGCCACTTTTTCTGTTCCAGATGGTTGGCAAAGGACCACTCCCGTTGGTCGCTCGCTGGAATGGCAAAATCACAAAATTAAAGAAGTTTTACCATAGGAGTCAATTATGGCTGTTTCCAAGGCTAGCACAGACAGTGGCAGCGGTATGCTTTATGCGTTGGTGGTATTTGTAATACTGTTTCTGGCGAGCGCGGTTTTTGCGGTGTGGATGTTCGTCAGTAACTCAGGTTTGGACAAGGGGCGGGACAGGGCCATAACGGAACTGGAGAAGTTCGGCAATGACGCAGAGCTGAGGGAGGTCCGGCCACTTATCCAGATGAACAAGACGGTGCTGGGCCAACTCAGTGCGGATATGAAGTATCTGTGCGGGCTTGTCGCGGGAGCGGATCTGCAGAACTTTTCGCTGGTGGGCGCCAAGGTGAATATGGATAAGCGGCTTGGTCCGATTTGGGAGAAGCTGCCCACGGCCCTGAGTAATCCGCAAGAGGCGGATCCGGCGGCCGGGCTGGCTAATATTGTGGAGTCACTAATCAAGGAAAGAGACGCCTGGGCGGAACGGTATATGCAGGCTGATGCCGACAAAGAAAATCTCAAACAACTCTATGATCAGAAAATAGCGGCGAGTGATCAGCTCATCGCCCAGTCAACCCTGGATCTGGGGAAGGAAAGCAAAGCGGCTCTAACATACGAGGAAATTTACAAACAGCGTTTTAGCGAGCAGACAAAGGGCTACGAGGCAATGCTCAGCACGTACGAGAGTGAAAAGACGAAATTAAATACTGAAAATGATCTGTTGACTAAACGAATGGCACAAGTGCAGTTAAACCTCGATAAGTGCGAAAGCAAATTACTGGAACTGGAAGAGATAGTAAGGTTGATTCGACCAAGTCCTGAGATGGAGACAGCGGCGCTCAAATCGGATGGAGCGGTGGTGTCGGTTAATGCTCGCGATAAACTGGCTTATATTGACCTGGCCAAAAACGATCATATATATCGCGGGCTGACGTTTACCGTTTATGACAGTTATCAGTCAATTCCCAAAAGCGGCGAAGGTAAAGCAACCCTGGAAGTTATCGAGATTATGGACTCGATCAGCAAGTGCCGAATTACCCAGTACGACCCGACTAACCCGATTATGAAGGGTGATGTTATCGCTAATTTGATCTGGGATAAGGATAAGAAATATCAATTCTGCGTAGCGGGCGAATTCGATTTCAATGGGGATGGGAAGATTGATTCCGACGGCAAAGAGCAGATCGCCAATTTGATAACCGCATGGGGCGGTCAGGTAACCAAAGCCGTCTCGGTGGATACGGATTTTCTGGTATTGGGTAAGGAGACAGAGACTCCCGTCCGGCCGCCAGAGGAGGATATGGAAAGAAATACACCAGCCGCGGTTGCTTATATGACAGCTCAAGCAAGCTCACAACTGTATGCCGAGGTCCGTCAAAACGGAGCGGCACTGGGAGTGCCGACGTTCAACACCAGCCGATTCTTCCACTTTATCGGATACCATCCGGAAGAGTCAGGAAACTAAAATCTCCGCAAGGTGCGACGGAAGCTGCCTGTTGCGGCTTGCCTGCCACCTAATAATAGCCGAGGCGGGACTTGAACCCGCACGCCCTTGCGGGCAGGGGATTTTAAGTCCCCAGCGTCTGCCAATTCCGCCACTCGGCCAAGTGCTTGTTGTATAACGGGTTATATAAACATTTGAGCCTGTATTGAAAAGGCTGCGCGTCCGTTTTACATCCACTCAGATTGCTTTTTTATTATCTGCCTTCTTGTGGTTCGACAATATATCCGCTATGGTCAGGAAAGTCAACATCACAAAATACGAACATCCCGAATCGTATTGTCGCCGAGATGCCGGGCCGATTGAAGTTTTTGCAACTGCGGCGTTGGTTTTTTATGAGGCAGGTTCACCATCGATAATTTGCTTTAAGAGATGCAGGTCGCTAAAAGCTGTGGCATGTTGTCGAATCCAGTCATCGTCCCGGTTCCACCAACACAGATTCAACAGGAACGCGATGTCCTCATCGGTAAAACGTTTGCGGATGACACGGGCGGGGACGCCAGCGGCCACGGCATAGGGCGGTATGTCCTTGGTAACAACGGAACCGGCGCCAATGATAGCACCGTGGCCGATGGTAACACCGTCCATAATAATGCTATGTAATCCGATCAGGACATCATTGCCGATGGTCACGGGCAGATATTCCTGGAAACTTTCATCGATACGAAAACTAATCTCAGTGCTGGGCCGGGGAGAATAAAACGCCGGGGAAGTCGATACGTAGTTGCCGGTGGGATGACGGCCCATAGCGATATGCACACCCTGACTGACCGAACAAAAAGAGCCAATAGTGCATTGATGGATACAGGAATCGCGGCCGAAATAGGTGTGACGGCCGACGGTGCAGTCCTTAAGTTTGGTATGGTCGTAAACCACCACGCCGGCGCCGATCCGGCAGTTGCCCAGGATACGGGCGCCAGGCCCCAAAAGCACATTCGGATGGCGGGAATCCCTGCGAATGAGTCGGGCGCCGCGGAACTCACGCTAAGGAGCAAGTACTCCTAAAAACACATCAGCCAATTTTCGAATCATACGGCTCAATTATCCAACGGGTTGATGCTCACGGCTGGAGCAGGTAATTCTCTTAAAGTCGGACAACACATGGAACTTACTTTATGTCTCGCTCAATGAACTATAAAGTTTCTGATAACGTTTAGCTTGAATCTCAAGAGTATATTCTTGTTCTATTACCTTTCGCGCATTTGATCCCATCTGCTTACGTTCTTTCGGATGATATATCATCCATTTTATCTGTTCAGCCAATTCCTCGGCATTCCTTGTTTGTGCCAAAAGACCTGTTTCTCCCGGCCTTACCATATCTGGTATCCCTCCAATATCAAAACCAACAACAGGAGTTCCGCAGGCAAAAGACTCAAGAACCATATTTGGAAAATTGTCTTCCAAAGAAGGAAGAGCAAACATATCAGCTGCACTATAGCAAACAGACAAAAGTAATTCATCCCGTATAGTTCCTAAGGAATAAACGGGAAACTCAACATCTTTCAAAAGAGTAGAAGGTCCGCCGCCGAAAATAATTAAACCAATATTAAAATTACTAACTCTATTTCTAAGCAACATTAAAGCTTTTATTAAATAAGATGCGCCTTTCCTTGCGTTGGTCGTTGATTGTGCACCAAACAAGATAAGTATTTTATCTTTAGGTAAACCTAACAGCTCTCGTGAATATTGCTTCTCACGCTCTGCGAATGTATATGTTGACAGACCATTTGCAATAACATCAGCTTGAAACTTCCTAAATAATTGGCTCTGCCTGGCACAATCTTCCAACCACTTACTGGGTGTTACAACGTGAATCCTCTTTCCCTTATAGCATTTTTCTTTTCTATCCCAAATCCTTTTAGATAAATCGTTTGAGCTTGCCGATCCTAATTGGGGACATGAGTGACAGTTACACCTGTATTTAGTACAATCGCCTGCGTAATGGCATCCTCCAGTAAATGGGTTCATATCATGTAAAGTCCAAACTATATGTTTGTTAATGACTTTTGGAAAGAACTCCATATAATCAACCATTCCCGCAATCCAGTGCAAGTGAATAATATCAGCTTCTTTCACAAGTGTGTGTTTACTTATATCATAAACTGATCTGTCATCAGAAAACATTTCGAGACCATTTGGGCGAGTATCTCTGTAAGAATTGAATGCAGATGAAATCAACATGCGGCGACATTTCTTCCACTGGCGCACAAGAAAATTGTTATCCTCTCTGAACTCGACGATGTCCGTATCCGACGAGAAGCTGTGCAAAACCAGCATCTTCGATTCCACGGCAATCGACCTTAGCCCAAGATGTAATCGCCGGGCGGCAGTACCCGCACCGCCGTAATCTTGCGCACATATATGTAGTATTTTCATACTATTTTGGCTTTATTCAAGTGATTAATATGCAACACCGTCACGAACTATTGAGCGTTAAGGCTATCGGCAACTTTCGATTTTCTTAGAATCGAACGCCATCTCCCCTTTGCTACGTCTCCTGCAGAAACCATTCGGTCAAGGCGGCCATGATCCGCCATGTAACCAAATATTTTGCTTCCCTGGGTATAGTCGATTGCGAAAAAAGGGACATCTAAAGTATTGGCAAATATCACAGAGTGAAATCGCATACATAAAGACAGCGTCCCCTCTTGCATAGAAGCCAGGATTTCCTGAACCGAAAAAGGAGCCAACTCTACGACAGGATTCAAGGTTGATAAATAAGTCCGTGCAAAACGGCGATTAAAATCGCGATCATCATTACCGATACAAAAGTGATGCATAGCTAATAATCGGGGGCGAATATCCAATTGAACACAAACTTCATGAATCCATTCCCCCAGTTGCTCCTGAAACTGCGCCTTCGTTTCCTCAAATTCCCTGTCTGTCAAACATCCTCGGTACTCTGTAGTCCAGTCTCGTAGATATAAATTCAGAAAAGGGGCTCTTTCGGAAGTGAGATGTTGACTCATCCATCTGTTGGCAAATCGAACTGCGGGGTCTCCGCTGTTTATGATGTCGTCACGCCCTATCATACACTTTGCCCAAGCTACCGAAGCAGAATCACGAAGTTCAATAGTATCTGCTAAACGCAAAATAAACTTAACTGCATCCTGATATTTCTGACCGTGACCCAGGGGACCAATCCCACAACCCTCTATTCGTGTGTTATGCCCCGCTTTCTTAGCTCTCATAAAAGCCCATAACACTACTCCCAACTGCTCCAGATGCATCAATGGGCCTCCGCCCATTATGATCTCATCCACTATGCTCGTATGATGCCAAAACGTGGCACTATAGGTTGGGATGACTTCTACATCGGTATGTCCAAGTTCTCGCACTGTCCACTGTGAAAGATATGGGTTCAAACTAGCAAGCACAACTCGAGAACCAGGATGTTTCTCTCGAATCTGATAGATAATCTCCCCCAAGATAGCCTTGTCTCCAGCCGTTTCAGTGCCATACCACCCAATAATCAGAAATTTGTGCGGTTCGTAGTTGCGATGAAAACCAGATCGTGAAAACTCATTGTTCTTGGCCTTGGCCAAAGCCTTGTCAAGCGACAAAAGCCGCCGCCAGCTTCTATCCTTTATGCCGGCCCGCAGTTCACTGATTGTTTCGTCAGCGTGATAATCATGAATACAGTTACAACAATCATTCTCTATAATCGCCTTTCGCTTCCCGATATTCCTCCAATAAAGCCCACGAGCCGATTCCTCTAAACAACTGCCGAGGACTGGAGAGCGGGGAGCACAATACAAGAGGTGTCCCCTACAATCAAGCGTGACCGCTGTGCTTTGCCAATGACACTTGGTTGACCGTTCAGCTCCTTCTAATAACATCCGTCGAATACTACGATATGTGCGTTTGATTTTCGCAGACTTCTCATAGCTATACTCCAGCTTCGCAAAAAACAACCCTATATGATAGGCCTCATGCTCGCTAAAGTTGCGAATAAACTCCGATTGGTCCTCATTATGTAATCTTCGAATGAATTCAGCTACCCGGAAGCGGCCATATACACCTTCACTCCGGCAGAAATCCAGAACCTCATCCACATGCCAGACATTATCTTTCGTAATGGTGCAGCCAATTGAAATGAGAATATCTGTCTCATCTCGAAAGTAGTGGATAACCTTAACTGCATTCTCAAAATTCCCTTCATATCCCCTGATACGATCATGAACCTCTCCAATGCCGTCCAGTGAGACCATAACATTAAAGGGCACGCCGGCCCCCCGACATATCTTTGCAGACGCTAGAATCCTGGCAATGACATCGTCCTTGCGAATAGCGTTGGTAATAATCCCTGTACCATGCAGGAGAGGATGCTTCTGTATTAAGACGCGATATATCTCTGGTAGATCTCCGCGCAAAGTCGGCTCGCCTCCGCTAACTCCCACGTACCGCAAATTGCTAAACAAGGGATCACTAAGGATTAACGATAGCTCATCTGGGGTGAATTCCTTGTCTCGTTTCTGTTTCCAGACAGAACACATCTGACAACGCGAGTTGCATATATCATTAACCAGCAAATTGAGCACAGTCGGTTTCAAAGGAAAAACTTGGCCGAGTATATTCACCCTAACGTCGTCATAGGCAAGCAGTCCCAGGGAATAAGCCTTACGTGCCAGATTTAGCTGGTGTTCGGTTAGAGCTGATTTGACAGTTTGCTTAATGAGGTTGTACATACATATACTTATCTGATTTTAGGTTCTCATCCAATAAAGTTGGTCGATTTTGCCTTATTAACCGAGTGGTTTCGTTGCTATCCAACACAGATTTGCAGGGGTTCTATGTTTATTGCCCAGAATTTTGTCTAGAATCATACCAGTTACATTCATCAAGCCAACGATTGGAGAGAGCAGCAATGCCTTGGACGTCGAGAATTCCTGAGGTTCACCTTCTTTTCTGTAGGTTAGCATCCAATCCATCGCAATCATCAAAACCGCTGTCGAGTAGACTCCCGAATTGCCTTCAACACTTATATCCGAGAATCCAGCATCTTCTAGTAATTGCTTTAGCCCTAAATCTGTATAGCGACGAAAATCATGCGGCTCTAAATGCACGGGACACACATGGGGAACTGACCCAACGCACTTACCGCCAGATTTCAATATGCGGTACAGTTCACTAACTGTCATTAAAGGATCTACAACATGTTCAAGTACCTGATTACACAATACAATATCTGCTGTAGAGTCCCTTAATGGAATGTTTTCGGCAAAGCCTGGAATCTGTTCAATTCGCCTTGTCTCATTTTTTGGTAAACTTTCAGAGACATCGATAGCAATATATCTAGATACATTCTCAGAAAAATAGTCGTAGTATGGACTTCGACCTGCTCCAATATCAGCGACAATATATTCACTTCCTGAAAGATTTTTCTTAATCTTCAATAGAAAGCTGTTAATATGGGTGACATTATGATAATTGAATGAAAAGATCGTATTTTTCGGATGTACGCCTAGAATGAGATTGCAAACCTTCTGATAAGTTGGCAACCTCATGGAATAAATCCTGCGGGCCAAGTCTAGTTGCCGGTTGGTTAGGGTTGATATGATAGTTTGCTTAATAAAATCTATCGAGGGCATGCTTAATATTGGTTCCAATCAAAAGGTTGCCAGAGTTCTATATTCGTTCGATCTATATCTCGAATTTTTCTGGCGCACACACCCCCTACCGTACAGCCACTAGGGATATCTTTCACCACTATGCTGCCAGCGCCAATCACAACATCATCCCCAATGGTAACACCAGCGAGTATTGTCACATTCATTCCACACCAGACGCGAGAACCAATATTTATTTCCTTTCCTTGAGGGGTCATTGTGACAGGATCATGTGTACCAGAATTTAAGGTTATTCCGCCTGCTGTGATAAAATCATCTCCTATCCTTATGGGAGCATAATTCCAAATACGAGCAAAACTACCTATAGCACAGCGATTTCCTAGTGATAGATTGCCCCGATTTCTTATGTAGATTTGATGCCCCATGTAAAAATGCCCTGCAAATTCCGTCTGCATAAATCTCAAATAACGTGCTCTCCATTTTTGTGGTTTACCAGGGATGGAGAATCGAAACTCTAGGTCTGAGAGGATTTCCAAGATAATCTTGGTACTTTGAAATATTGTGTTATGGAGATAGAACATGATAAAGTTGACTTGGGCTTGTTGCTAATATATTCTTCTTTTAGAGTTTGATGCCGATTCGACCGGTGTAATCAATTCTGCTAAGAAAGATTTTAATATTGTTTTGCTGCATGTACTCGTTTGTCGCTTTCCTTGCTCCAGCCCATTCCCCATAATCGTCAATAATAATTACGCCACCTTTAGACAAACGAGGAAACAGATGGATAAGCTCATGCCGAGTCGATTCATACCAATCTGTATCAAGCCGCAAAAGAGAAATAGTCTGTGGAGCTTTATCGGGCAAGGTATCCTCTACTCTACCCTTTACGAATTGGAGTTTTTCGTGGTCATATTCAACACTGTATAAGCGATTCTTGACTTCTTCTATCGGTGAATATACCCACTTCCCGTTGTTTTTCTGTTTTTCTCTGTAAATATCTAGAGCAACTCTATTTCCTAAAGCGACATCGTGTTCACTAGGCCCTGTCATCCCCTCGAATGTGTCAAATAGGTAAAGATGGCGAGATGTATCTCCAAGCTCTAGTAAGGTTAGCATAGCAGCCATAATGCTTCCACCTTTCCAAACGCCACATTCAACAATGTCTCCTGGGATTTGGTGAGAAACAACATATCTGACTGCGGCACAAAGTGAATAGATCCTTTCTGGAGATGTTGCGGTGAATGGTCGAACCTTATTAATCAAGTTAATATCTTGATCACTAAAGTCTATTGGGTAATCCATCTGTTTATGGTCTGACGAACATCTCACGATATCGAAGCCAATTCTTCGACAGATATCTCTGACCAAGGTAATCAAAATATTTTTTCTCATATCTTTGCCTGTGGATCCAAAAATGTTCCCGAGAGTGAATCAGAGCAGTAATGCAAATGCCATTTGCAATCAGCAAATACACAACCATAACCTAAACCTTCGAATGCAGCAAACTCGCTGCCCATGTCTATAACTGTAAATCTACAAACTTGATCTAATCTTTCAATAACCTGTGGTTTTGGTACATAAATGGTGACGATAAAGGAATAGGTACCTGGCGCTAAAAATGGCGATGGTATAAGTATTGTTGCTTGCCAGTTTATTGGCGTTTCTTGAGAAGATACCTCAAGAATATTCCGTGTAGTTAAAATTCGCCTATTTTGTTGATCTTGAACTGCTACAAATATTTGATAATCTTCAGAGCACTTGTTAATCTTACCTCTAATACTTAGGCAAATCGGCTCTCGATGGCTAAATTCTGAAGTGAATACATCTGATTGATTGACTGTGCTACATTCTGTGATATAAATTGGTCTGTCGTTATCTACTATATCTTCTTTAATGAACTGATTGTTCTGTGAATAGTTAACCTCTTTGAGGTAAGTGGAGATGATTCCTTCGGTTTCTCCTTGCTTTATCAAGCATCCTTCGCTAAGAATCAAGGCCCGATTACAAAGTTGGGCAATCATTCCCATTTGATGACTGATGAATAAAACCGTTCTTCCACTTTTACCAATCTCTCCCATTTTCCCCAGGCACTTCTTCTGGAAGGCGGCATCGCCGACGGCCAGCACCTCATCTACGATCAGAATCTCCGGATCCAGATGGGCCGCCACCGCAAATCCCAAACGCACATACATACCGCTCGAATAACGCTTAACCGGCGTATCGAGAAACTTCTCCACCTCAGCAAAAGCTACAATCTCATCGAATTTTCGTTTGATCTCCTGCCGCGTCATACCCAAAATGGCGCCGTTGAGAAAAATGTTCTCCCGCCCGGTCAGTTCCGGATGAAAGCCCGTTCCTACTTCCAGCAGACTGGCAATGCGACCCTTGATATGTATTCTGCCGGTGGTAGGTTCGGTAATCCGGCTGAGAATCTTCAGCAAAGTCGATTTGCCCGCACCGTTGCGGCCAATGATGCCCAAACAGTCTCCCTGCTGAACTTGAAAATTCACATCCTTCAAAGCCCAGAATTCTTCCAGTTCTACCGTTTCACGATTGACCGAAAGCGGATGACGCAAACGTTGCCAGAGGCTTCTGCCGGTATGAGCCAGCGTATCGCGCAGCGTCTGATATGAACCCTGTCTTTGATGACCGATGATATATTTCTTCGACAGATTGCTTACTTCGATAACCACTTGTATATGCTCAAATTATGTCTGCGAATTTATGTTCGGTTTTCGTGAAAAACCACGCTCCACTGACAAATAGTAACATGCCAAGACCCATAGAAAGCAGGAATCCCGGCAGATAAAGATCGATTTCTTCTCCCAGCATCGCCCAGCGGAAACCGTCAATAACTCCCACCATAGGGTTAATACAGTAGAGCAACCTCCATTTCTCCGGCACTACGCTACTGCTGAACCCCACGGGTGATATGTACAAACCGAATTGTACAATAAATGGTACAATGTGCTTGAAATCCCGATATTTGACGTTTAGAGCCGTTATCCAATACCCTGCCCCCAGTGAGGTCATCGCCGCAAGCAGCAATAAAAGCGGCAGAACCACAATTTTCCCGTCAGGCCAAACGCCATACCAGAGCATCAAACCCATGAAAATCACTAAAGAGATCAAAAAATCGACCAGGCTAACCACCATAGCAGTACTGGGAATGATGATACGTGGGAAATAGACCTTGGTGATCATGTTTGTGTTGGAAATCAGCGAGATACCGCTGGCGCTGAGGGTGTTGCTAAAGAACTGCCAAGGCAGCATGGCTGCGAAAACCAGGATCGGATAGGGCAAATCGGATGGTAGCTTGGCGATTCGGCCGAATACTATGCTTAAAACGATCATCGTCAGTAAAGGCCGAATTATGGTCCAGGCGATACCAATAACGGTCTGCTTGTATCGTACTACAATGTCCCGCCAGGCGAGGAAGAAGAAAAGCTCACGATAATCCCAAAGCTCTTTCCAGAAACGACTTACATTGCGATTTGGCTCGATAATAATTTCGTTCATCTACAACCCGCTTATCGTTAATCTGTCCGGCTGGACAGACTCCGTCCCCGTGGGAGGCATCATGATTATTGATGTAAACCTTTTAATTGCAGAGTATTATAAAAACAGCGCTTGTTTGCCCGACAAGCTTCATTTACATGATATGCGTGTTCAAGTGTTGTCTAACTGCCTGAAATACAGGAGGTTACACACTACTATCTGCCGTTTTCCACCGGCAAACACCATAGAGCAGCATTATCTGTCTAGACGGACACTGCCTATCCGTTCTCCAACGGTATATTGATATTTCGGATGAATGGCTTGTTTGCAGCCAATTTTTGTTTGTAAGTCGTTGTTTTTTTCGCGAGGGGGATGACGTAAGTCGTTATTTTTCGTTATGGGGAATTGCTGTAAGTGCTTATTTTACGTTGTTGGAATTGATGTAAGTGCTTATTTTTGCGTAACGATTATAACGATTAGGCAAGATGGGTAAGAAAAAACCGCGAAATTCGGCGAAATTTGGATGAATTCTGATGAAAAGTGATGTGGTTTGTACTATGTTTGCACTATGTTTGTATGTGGTTTGTAGTATGTTTGTGGTATGTTTGCACCCACTTCTTAACAGAATTGGGTGAGTGAATGAGTAGATGAGTAAATGGGTAGATGGGTAAAGTAGGCAATAGGCAATAGGCACTAGGCAATAGTAAGAGAGAAGAAGAAGGAAGAAGAAAGAGGGCGGACCGTGGAGAGGGGAAGTCAGATTTGAGATTTGAGATTTGAGAAGAGAGCGGAGGGGTCAGGGGTCAGGGGTCGGGGAAGGAAAGAGGGCGGGCCAGTTGGGGGGGAGGGGGAGGGGGGGGAAAAAGGGCTGGAAAAAAATATGTAATCAGCCAATATTTTTACAGAAATGGGCTTGACAGGGGTTGAGCTTATGTATATGATATGAGATTAAGGCTATGGAATTGTGGGGCCTTTTGTGAAATTCCACTGAGAAAATTGGCCACAGAAGGCTACCGAGGAAGAAGAATAGAACGCGGATGGCACGGATGAGACGGGTTTGCACAGATAGGACCCAGAAAAGGGGTCTGATTATTCTGAAAAAATAAAACGCTTGAGACCGATACCGATTGGATATGGCTAATGCTAACTATCGCTGAAAAACTTGGATATGTGAAGGCCAGAGCGGTTGAGGTCTGCACAAAAATAGGGTTTTGTAGCTGTACGGGTATAAAAATCTGGTCTTTGGTATGAATTTGCAGGAAAACCGCCTCAGAAAAGGAAACCTTGGCAGTTCAGGGAGATTGTTGTAGAATTACCGGTGTCGTACGGAGAAAAATAAAGATTGAAAAAGGAAATTAGTATGGTGTCCCCAGATTTGCGGGCATTTTCTTAATAATTTTCAGTAAATGGTTTATTATAATTCTTTATGGCAAAGAATTTATTCCGGCGGTTTTGCCGATGATGATTATATTGCCAGGAACTCTTTTATATTTAATAAGCAGGACCTTAACCCAGTTGCTGGGCAGCAGGGGCAAGCCCGAAATTTCGGCCTTAATACTTATCGTTTCTTCAGTGTGTAATGGTATAATGTCATGGTTTTTGATTTTGCGATACGGTATTGCGGGTGCAGCATGGGCATCTACTTTAAGCAATGTTATTTTGGTGACGTTGCTTCTTCTTATAGTTAGAAAAAAATATGGAGTAAAACTTCAAAGTTCACTGCTGATGTATAGATCAGATATCCAAAGCATATTTAATCAAATGAAAAGAAAAAGCAATGTTTAACAATTTAAAATTAGATTACCAGAGATGTAGCAAATCGAAACCAAATCTGATCAGGATATTTGTTAAAGCAATAGCAAACTCTGGATTTAGAGCGGTAATGCTTTATAGAATAGGGCATTATCTAAGGAAGATAAGATTAAATTTTTGTGCGGCTTTTATAGAGAGGCTCATGCATCATAGTTGTTACTGTTGGATCAGCACTTCTGCAGAGATTGGGTATGGTCTGATGATTGCCCATGTCGGATGTTTGGTTATAGGCGGTTCTTCTGTTCTTGGTTGTAATTGTGATGTAAGGCAAAATATTACAATCGGAGGAAATTATAATAAAAAAAGTGCCGATGGAAGGACTCAACCTGTAATAGGTAACGGTGTGTCTATTGGAGCAGGAGCAGTAATAATTGGCCCTATACAGATTGGCGATAATTCGATAATAGGTGCTAATGCAGTCGTTACAAGTGATATGCCGTCGCAGTCAATTATTGCCGGAATACCAGCACGAGTTATAAAAAAACGTTGGAGTAATGATGAGGGCAGGATGTTGTGAATGATTAACAAAAAATGGTAGTAGCAAGGAATATATATTTTATATCTCCGGGAAAGAATTGATGGATAAAAGGAAAATAGTTTTTTTTGAATCGGTAGTCCATTTTGGTGGAAGCAGTCTTAGTTCGCTTCTTCTTGTTGTCAATGGGCGCGTTAAAACCGGCCACTGATGGGCGCGTTAAAACCGGCCAGTGAAGTTTTCCTTTATATAGCTCATTTGCCTTGTTTATTGCAAGTGTTATCTTGAGTTTCTCAGTCTTTTTCAGGCTGATTTTTATCTGTTTGGCTTTTTTTGGGCTGAGTTTCGCCTGCCCGGTCTTTTAGT
>Ga0105100_10000182_pt1 | contig 36433 bp, 28 predicted proteins | sample PPLLak12cMay2015_2_FD_87033 | JGI IMG/M metagenome (GOLD analysis project Ga0105100, IMG submission 87033) | Freshwater sediment microbial communities from Prairie Pothole Lake near Jamestown, North Dakota, USA - PPLs Lake P8 Core (1) Depth... | ecosystem: Environmental > Aquatic > Freshwater >... | reverse complement strand
TGTCTTCGACAGACAGTCGGCGCAACTTTAGAGGACCTGCCGGATGAAAACGGCGGGCGGCTATTTCCTTGACACCCTTCGCAGGTTTTGGCTATCTTTCGCTTTGCCGTTTACCAAATGGTCATGGTCGACCGGGACAGTGTTTTTTCCCTGCAGACGATCAAAGATCCGGTGCCTGCTTGCCGCGTGATTTTCCGCTGCAAGTCTCAGGCTCCGTCAGCCTCGCCCCGGCTGCTGGAGCAGGCCCGGAAGGAAAGTCAGCACGCATGCAGGCTGTAATCATCAACATATTTATCGACGCGACCCTTCACGTGCTGGCGACGCTTGGCGGTGTGCAATTCACGGTGCAGCAGCCACGCCTGAAAACAGACGCAGCGTCCAGCGGCGAGGTCACCGGGGTCATCCGACTCTTGGGGGGAGTCAATGGCAGCGTGGCCCTCGGCTTTGAGCGCGGCTGCGTGCTTCAGATCGTTTCCAGCATGCTGGGGGAAGACATACGGGATTTGGGCCAGGACATCCAAGATGCCGTCGGCGAAATCACCAACATGGTGTCAGGCCAGGCGGCGCAGAAACTGGGTGATGTCACCCCCAGGATTGAGATCAGGCCGGATGTGGTTTTGATGGGGCAGGGGGCGATTCCCGGTCAAACCCGGGGGGCGGCGGTTATTGCCGTTCCGCTGATCGGACCGGCCGGCCGGCTGACGATCGAGGTCTGCTGGTCGGAATAGGTGAACGGGTATTTGGGTGAAAACGTGACGTTTCGAGAAACCGGTTATCTTTTCTGAGAGGAGAAAACACGATGAAATGGGTTCTGATGGGAATCAGTCTGGTATGGATTGCGTCCGGGGTTTGCCTGGTGCTCTATACCGCCGCCTGCCGGAAGGTTTTGGCCAATCTGCTGGAAAATATGAATGCTCAGATTCTCGGTGCGTTGATTCTTGTGGTCGGGGTGCTGTTGCTGCTGTCGGCTGCCGCCAGCCAGAATTTCTGGTTCGTGCTCCTCCTGGCGGGCCTTGCGCTGGCCAAAGGGGTGCTGTTCTTCATCAATCCGCGCGGGCTTTTCGCGAAAATCCGGCGGTGGTATCTGCAGCAGGCCGACGATCAAACCTACCGGATGATGGGCATTATTCTGCTGGTGCTGGGCACCGCCGTGTTTTCATGGATCAAGTAAGCCTGCCGTTCGGCAGGGTGGCAGAATGGCTGCGGCAAAAAGCAGTTCACCCCCCAGCTGGGCGCCGATCGGCTTGCGGGCGCCGTGAGGCGCGCGCGACCCTGTCCGCCTTGCTTGGCGGCGCCTATGCCCACAGTTGCCGGAGCATGAAATAGACCAACGGCATAAAAATGGCTGGCAGCATATTCCCCACCCTTATCCGTTTGATTTCCAGCATGTTAAACCCGATGGCGATGATCAGCAGCCCCCCGACGGCCGACATCTGGCTGATGGTCGCGGGGACCAGAAATTCTCTCATAAAGGACGCTGTCAGGGTGATCAGACCCTGATAGAGAAATACAGCCACGGCCGAAAAGATGACACCGATGCCAAAGGTGGAGGCAAAAATGATGGCGGTGATGCCGTCGAGAACGGATTTGGCAAAAAGGGTTTGGTGATTGCCGGAAAGTCCGCTTTCCAAAGCTCCCACGATGGCCATCGAGCCGACGCAGAAAAGCAGACTGGCCGTCACGAATCCGTGGGCGATACCGTCGCCTGCATCCGCAAAGCGCCGCTGCAGCCATTGCCCGAGCCGCTCCAGGTGCGCTTCGATTTTGAGCCCTTCACCCAATACGCTGCCGATGGCCAGACTGAAAATTACCAGAAGAAAGTCGTCGACCTGCAGTGCGCTTTTGAAACCAATCAGGATCACCGCCAACCCCATGGCCTGCATCACGGTCTGGTTGTAAGCCTTTGGGATTCCCCCTCTGAAAAGGAGGCCGAGGACGCTGCCGGCGACGATGGCTATCGTATTGACGATGGTTCCAAGCAAAAAGGCCTCCCGCAGGCTTTGGCCGGCCCTGCAAAAGGGACGACCGGGGAATCGGGAAAAGCGAAGCAAAAAAGGGGCGGGAAACATCTCCGCCCCTTTGAACTTCGGTCGGATCAGGCCGCGTCCCGGATCAGCATGGTGGCCGGGTCCAGAAACAGTTTCGGGGTCTTGTCCCCGGCATTGCCGCCTTTGAGCGCCTGGATATAAACGCCGTCGTTCTGGGGCTGAAGTCGAATGGCGACCTCGAAAAGGCTCGCAACCGGGCTGAATACGGGCGGAAACCCATCAGGCGCCGGTTCTTCATGGCGATGGGTGCGCACTGAAAACCAGGTGTGGTAGCTATTGGTGCGGGTCAGCGTTTTCAGTTCGGCCAGCGGCTCAAAGACCGCACCGTCAAATGGGTATCCGTCGAACAGAACCATCTGCGGCATGAAAATGTCCTGTTCGGTCAGGTCCGCGATGCGTTTCTCCAGTTTGGTAACGCTGAAATCCTCGATATTGAAGGTCATGATAAACCGGTAGGGCAAAATCGCGTCCCAGAGCTGGTCCATCTGGCTGACCTTGTAATGGGTGGCGATATTCCGAAAAACCTCCTCATACCACAGGCAGACCTTTTTGACGGGGTCGCGCAGGCTGATGTGCAAAACATTGCGGCCGCGGAGCAGGCTGTTGAGGGCCAATTGCACCAGCAAGGCCGTTTTGCCGACACCGGCGCGGGCAAGAACCGCACCGAATCCGCCCGGCGGCAGGATGTCGTCGGTTTCGTGGCCCATCAGGCGCAGGGGGTTGCGGAGGATGAGATCCCTTTTAAGCATGTTGAAGTTCCTTTCCTTTATGTAGATAACCCTACGCCGGTCCGCAAAAGCGACTTTCGGCCGGGGGGGGTGTTCGATATCACCGCAGCGATAAATTTCGAAACGCTCCATCTTCGCTTACGCGACGTGCTTCTTGTTATCGGCGGCCTTTTTAACCAACTCTTCCGTGATCGACTGCGGCACCTGGCGGTATGTCGAGAACTCCATCGTAAACTGGGCCTTGCCCTGGGTGGAAGATCTCAGAACCGTGGAATAGCCGAACATTTCCGAAAGCGGTACCTGGGCCTCGATCACGCACATCGGACCCTCATCCTGGGCGCCGACGATCATACCGCGACGTTGGTTGAGAGACCCCATGACGCCCCCCTGAAACTCGGTGGGGCTCTCCACCACCACCTTCATGATGGGTTCGAGGATTACCGGCTGAGCCTTACCGTAGGCCTCGTGAAAAGCACCGCGGGCCGCTGCCTGGAAGGCCATTTCGGAAGAGTCCACCGAGTGGGAGGCCCCGTCGTTGATGACGACCTTGACACCGGTGACCGGAAATTCCATCTTGGGCCCCTTGGCCATGCACCCCTTGAATCCTTTTTCGCAGGCAGGGATGAACTGGGTGGGGATGGAACCGCCGGTCACCTTGTTCTCGAAAACGAAATCTTCGTCCGCGAACGGTTCGATGTAGCCGGCGATCCGGCCATACTGCCCGGAACCCCCGGTCTGCTTTTTGTGGGTGTAGTTGAAGTCGGCCCGCCGGGTGATGGTTTCGCGATACGCTACCCGCGGCTGGCCGGTAGTGACCTCGGCATTGTACTCGCGCCGCATGCGTTCCACATAGACATCCAGATGAAGTTCACCCATGCCCTCGATGATGGTTTCGTTGGTTTCTTCGTCCACGAACGCCCGGAAGGTGGGGTCCTCCTTGCTGAAGCGGTTCAGTGCCTTGGACATGTTGATCTGACTCTTGTTGTCCTTGGGTACGATCGCCAGCGAGATGACCGGGTTGGGCACGAACATCGAGGTCATGGAGAGGTTCAGACCGGGCGCGGTAAAGGTGTCCCCGGAGGCGCAGTCAACGCCGAAAAGGGCACCGATGAAGCCCGCCTGAATGGCCTCGATGTCCTCCATCTGATTGGCATGCATCCTTACCAGGCGACCGATCTTGAGCTTCTTGCCGGTCCGCGTATTCACCACGCTGGCTCCCTTGGACAGCGTGCCCTGGTATACGCGAATATAGGTCAGCTGGCCGTATTGACCGTCCTCCAGCTTGAATGCCAGGGCCACCACGGGGCCGTTGGGGTCGTTGCTCAATATCACAGGGGTCTCATCGTTTTCGGTGTTGAGGGCCTCGTTTTGAACGTCCATCGGGCAGGGCAAATACTGATTGACGGCGTCCAGGAGAGGCTGAACGGCTTTGTTCTTGTAGGCTGAACCCATGAAAACCGGTGTAATTTCGCGGGTCTGGACCCCCTTGCGGACAGCTGCGCTCAGAAGTGCGGGCGTGACCGCTTCTTCCAGGGCGGCTTCCATCAGTTCATCGGAGAACATGGAGGCCGCATCCACCAAGGCTTCCCGGCTTTCCTGGGCCTGGTCACGCAGGTGCGCTGGAATCTCCTCGCTGCGCACGGTCTCGCCGTTGGGACCGTCGAAATAGAGCGCTTTCATTTCGACCAGGTCCACGACGCCCTCAAGGTCGGCTTCCAGGCCGATGGGCAACTGCATTGCCACGGCATTGTGGCCGAGCTTTTCGCGCAGCTGTTTGATGACGCGCACGGGATTGGCCCCGCTGCGGTCGCATTTGTTGACAAACGCGATGCACGGCACTTTGTAGCGCTTCATCTGCTGGTCGACCGTGATGGATTGGGACTGTACCCCGCCCACCGCGCAGAGCACCAGAATGGCGCCGTCGAGAACCCGCAGGGAACGTTCAACCTCGATGGTGAAATCAACGTGACCCGGCGTGTCGATAATGTTAATTTGATGGCCCCGCCATTCGCAGTAGGTGGCGGCCGAGGCAATCGTGATGCCCCGCTCCTTTTCCAGTTCCATGGAATCCATGGTAGCGCCGACACCGTCTTTACCTTTCACGTCGTGAATGGTGTGAATGCGTTTGGTGTAAAAAAGAATACGCTCGGTCAGGGTGGTCTTACCCGAGTCGATATGGGCACTGATGCCGATGTTTCTGACTTTGTTGATTTCGGTCTTCATTTTAATATCCCCTGTGCGCGGAACTCTCTCCTGTTGACGATGCGTGATTCAATAAAAAAAACCCCCCATTTGGAAACGTAGGCCAGATGGGGGCGTAAGACACTCACCTTTTTGTATCTATAAAACAACAGTAATAAATATTGCTTAAGATAGTATTTGTCAATTATTTTTTTTACCATTTGCGAATTCAGCTTGTCTGCCGGGTTGTCCTGGGATATGAAAACCGGCGTGCCGTAAACCTCTTTGCCGCCGCAAAGGCGGATCATTGGAACCCCACCGATGCTCATCCCTGTTTTGAAAAAGCGAGGACCTCTCGGCAAAACCCTCCACGCGGGTCTGGGCGCCGCCTGGCCCATCTGTTTGGGGTACATCCCCATCGGGTTGGCGTTTGGTGTGCTGGCGCAAAAGGCCGGTCTTTCGCCGCTGGCGGTTGCCCTGATGTCGGTGCTGGTGTTTGCCGGAAGTTCCCAGTTTATCGCCGTTTCCATGATGGCCAACGGGGCGGCGCCGGCGGCGATCATCATGACCACCTTTATGGTCAACCTGCGCCATCTGCTGATGAGTTCTTCCCTCTCGATTTTTCTTAAAACCGTCTCCATAAAAAAGCTCTCACTGTTTGCTTACGGGGTTACCGACGAAAGCTTCGCCGTCAACCATGCCCGTTTCAGCAGCGGTGACTGGGGGGTCGATCGCGCCTTGGCGCTCAATTATTTCGCCAACCTGACCTGGGTGATCAGCACGGTTGCCGGGGGGTTCTGTGGTCAGTTTATCCCGGCCGGCTTTTTGGGGATCGATTATGCCCTGATCGCCATGTTCATCTGTCTGCTGGTTTTTCAACTCAAAGGCCGTTTGTATGTCCTCACCGCGATCTTTGCCGGCGGCCTTGCGGTTGTGCTGGCCTTGCTGATACCTGGTAACGCCTACATCGTGCTGGCCTCGATTGCTGCGGCCACTCTCGGCGTCATCTGCAAGCGGCGGTTTTACCTATAATGGAGACCTCTTTTTTGACCCTCGTCGTCGGGATGGGGCTGGTTACCTATATCCCCCGATGGCTGCCGCTGGCCTTTCTCGCCCGCCGAAGGCTGCCCACCTGGTTTGTTGAATGGCTGGACCTCATTCCGGCCGCCATCCTTAGCGCCCTGCTGATCCCCGCTTTAGTTACCGGCGGGAGCCCCCGCTGCCTTGACCTTTTCAGGAGCGAGCTTTGGGTGGCGCTTCCCACCTTTGTTCTTGCCCTGAAAACCAAATCCCTCGGGGCAACCGTGCTGGCGGGGATGCTGCTTTTCTGGATCGTCGGTATGCTGACCCCCTGATCGTGGCCGATCGCCAACGCCGCCCCCCGGCCCCGTTGCGGGGCGCCAGCTATCGTTCTGCTGCCAGGAGGCGGCAGGGCGTCGATGGACTAAAGTTCCGCGGTCTGCCCGACGATACCGATAGATGATTTGCGCCCAAGCGGGACGGCGCGGCCAATCGGGCTGGGCGGTTTAACCTGGAAATGAGAGCGGGGCGGGCGGATGAAGATCGAGCGATGGGTTGCGGAGCTGTCCTTGAAAAACAGGACGCTGTATTACCAGTTGAATATCATTTTTGCCCTGTTTTTCATCTTTCCCATTTTTGGCTTCATCCTCTTCGGCTGGAAATATCAACTGCTCACCGATCGCCTCGTACCGGTCTTTTTTCTCGGATTGATGGTGTTTTTTTTCGCTGGGTTTACCCTTCTGAGGCGCTTGTTCGACAAGATCAGCCAGATTTCGGACGATATCTCCGCCAAGATCACCCGGAATTTCCCCACCGAACAATTCCAAAAGGATGCCGATGAACTTCACGCCATCATGAGGTCCTTCAACGCCATTGAGGCGCAACTGCGCAATGCCTCCGGTCAGCTCGACAAACGATCCTCGGATATTTCCATCCTGCGGGAATTGTCGGAGCTCTGCCATGCGACCTTTGACCCCGAGGAGATCCTGTATATGACCCTGGAGCGGTCGCTGCTGCTCGCCCGCGCGGATGTCGGATCGATCCTGATTCTGGATCGTCCCGAGCGCAAAACCTTTACCGTAAAAGCCTCCATCGGGCTGGAGGAATTCGTCAAAGTCGACGATAAAATCGATTTCGAAACCAGTGTCGCCAAGTATGCCGTGATCAATAAGGCGCCCCTGATCGTGGAGGATATCGAAAAAGATCGGCGCTTTGGCCGGGTGAACCGCCCTCAGTACGGCACCAAATCCTTCGTCTGCATGCCCATCAAAACCAGCAAGGACATCGTCGGGGTGCTCACGATCTCGCGCCGGGCCAAAGACGGTCAATTCATGGCCGAGGACGTCGAGGCCCTGGCGCCGCTGCTCAGCAATGCCGCCTTTACCTATGAAAACCTGTGGCTCCTGAGGAAAAACGATCGTCAGGGGCGGCTTTTGGATTCGGTCAATTCCGCCCTCAAGGTGATCAATTCCAGCTTCAGGGGGTCGGAGCTGCTGCATGCGGTGTTGAATGAATTCCACAACCTTGTTGCCTACGACATGGCCGTGGTGCTCCTGAAGGATGACAAACAGCCTGGTTTTGTTCGGGTTCTCGACTGTCTGGCGTTCGGCGCTGCTGCAACCCTGATGAAAAATGCATCCTATGCGGCCGAGGGCTCGATGGTCGACCGGGTCATCAAGCACGAGAACGTTGGGCGCATCGATCCTGTCGACACCCTGCCCAGCCCGGTCGATCGGGAACTGTTGGGGGCCAAAGGCCGGGGTGCTTGCCTGCTGGCCCCCATTCGGCTGAGCGGGGCGGTCGGCGGCGTGTTGGCCCTTTGCGCTGAAAATGCGCAGATTTTCGAAGACGCCGCCCCCATCCTCGACCTCATGGCCAAGTCAATGGCGCTGGCGATTGAGAAATCCACACTGTCAGAGGCCGTAACCCGGCGCGACCGGGAATTGGAATCCATTCGGCAGTTGGGCAGTTCCCTGGCCTCCTCGACCTTCGACATCAACCAGGTGCTCAAGTACACCATGGACATGATCGCCGTCATCACGGATGCCGAGGCAGGATCGATGTTCCTGTGTCAAAGTGACGACTGCCTGTCCTTTGCGGCCGCCTTCAACGCCGACGTCGAGGCCCTCAAAAATATCCGGCTCAAACTGGGGCAGGGAATCGCCGGCTACGTCGCCGCGCGCGGCGAGGCGATCATGGTCAACAATGTTCAGGCCTCGCAGCATTTCTTCCCCGAAGTTGACCGAATTACGGGTTTTAGCACCCGCTCGGCCCTCTGTGTGCCGATGATTTCCCAGGGCAAGGTCTTGGGGGTGCTGGAAGTGCTCAACAAGAAAAGCGGCGATTTCGACACCAATGACCAAGATATGTTGCAGTCTGTGGCCTCTTCTGTCAGCATTGCCATTGAAAACGCCCGGCTCTATAGTGAAACGGTCTCCATGGCGGAACATGAACGGGGCATTCGCAACATGTTTCAGAAGTTTGTGCCCAAGGAAATCGTGGATCAGATCATCCACGGGTCGGAAACCGGTAAAACCGAAATTGAAGAGTTCCGGACCCTGACCCTGCTCAACATAGACCTGAGGGGGTTTTCGCGGCTGACCCGTAAAATCGGCCCTCAGAAAACCGTTTCGCTGCTCAACGGTTTTTTTTCCATCATGGGCGCAATCGTCTTCAAAAACAACGGAATCGTCGACAAATATCTGGGGGACGGTTTTCTGGCCATTTTTGGTGCGCCCCTGTCCAGCATCACGGATGCCGACAATGCCGTGGTGGCGGCCCTGGAAATGAAAAACGCGGTTCAGCAGCTCAACCAGCATTTCGTCAAGGAACTCGTGGCCAAGGTCGATATCGGGATCAGTCTGCACACCGGTGAGGTGGTGGTGGGCAATATCGGGTTTGATATGAAAATGGATTACACTGTCATCGGCGACCCGGTAAATGCGGTTTTCCGGTTGCAGGAACTGACCAAGGTGTATCCCAATGGGATTTTGATCACCGAAAGCACCCGGCGCGCGTCCCGCTCGCAACTGGAGGTGCGCGAAATCGGGGTGCCTGAAGATGTCGATCCGATTCTGAAGGATCTGCAGCTATTTGAATTGGTGGGGCAGAAAAAAACCTCCTGACGAGCGGCCGCTGAGGCGGTCCCCATCGTTGTGCCGGCCGGGTCAAGGCGGCCGACCCTTGCTTTTCCGGCGCTGGCGCTTGGCGAGCGGCCGATGGCGCAAGAGAACGTAAGTGGCTCCCGCACCTCCGTCGCACGACCGGGCGCTGGCAAAGGCGATCACCCATTTTCGCCACGGGCCGCTGCTCAGCCAGCGTCTGACCTCACACTTTAAAACCGGTCGGCCGGGCGAAGAGAGGCCCCGGCCATGGACCACCAATACCCCCCGTAATCCGCTTCGAACCGCCGTCTGCATGAATGCTTCAAAGGCCTCCGCCGCCTGGGCTGCCGTGAGGCCATGCAGGTCGATGAAGCGTTGAATGGCAAAATCGCCTCGGTGCAGCCGTTGGGTGATTTCCGGGTGAACACAGGCGCCGATACCCTCCATGTATTCCGGTGTTCGGGAAATCGCAAAGCCTTTTCCGCTGCGCACCAGTTCCGCAAGCGCCGTCACCTCATCGGCCTCGCAGACCAGATCCCGGCCGTCCGCTTGACCGCTGGCGGGCGGCTGCGCGCCCTCGCGCAGATTGGATCTGAGCGGGGTGACTCCCGCCATTGCCGCAAAAAAAAGCTCCCGGTCGCTCAGCGGTTTTCTTTCGGCGGCCGCAAGAGCCCTTCTGACCTCGGGTGAGGGGCAATCGGGTGGTTCTGGGGCATCGCGAAGTGAAACGGCTTTATCCGCCAACAACGCTCTTAACCCCTCAAACGGCCTGTTCCCCACTTTGCCGCTGGAAGCTGCCATGCTAAACTCCTTGGTGCCCCGCTGGCGTTTCCGCCGACTTGGCTGACTTCAACCCCAAAAATAACAGCGTGTTCAAACCGGGTCAATCCGCCGCAGAGAATTTGCCATCGTCGGGCCTGAAGTTCAGCGGCGGCTTGCGGCCGGTGCAGGTGGGTGTTGCAAAAAAGAGTCGAGTGTGGTTTTAGGCAGTCTAAATAAATCGCCCGCAGCCCTTAAAGCCTTTTCGGTGCGACACCGCATGTTTCGGCAACCCCCGAGGGGCGGCCTGTGAGGAGCCGGCCTCAGGTGGGCGTCGCCAGACGTCAGTACTTCAGGGAGGACCCCGATGGATTTGAAAACCTGTTGCCCCAAAAAGGTGCTCACCGCCGAAGAGGCAATTTCTAAAATAAACCGCGGCAGTCGTGTTTTCATCGGCACCGGTTGCGGTGAGCCGCAGCATCTGATCCGCACCATGGTCAACGATCCTCACATGCAGGATATCATGGTGTACCAGATGCTTTCATCAACCCTTGCGCGCTATGTGCGGGACGAAAATTTCCACCGCCGCTTTTCGCTGAAACTTTTTTTTATCAGCGCTCAGATGCGCAAAGCGGCGTTCGAGGGCAAGATTGACTACATCCCTACCTACCTCTCCCAAATCCCGGCGCTCTTTGAAACCCATCGCATCGGCCTGGATGTGGCGCTGATCCAGGTGAGCCCTCCCGATCGCTATGGCTACTGCAGCCTGGGGGTGTCGGTGGACATTACCCGCCCGGGGATGGACAACGCCCGCACGGTCATCGCCCAGGTCAACCCCCAGATGCCGCGAACCTGGGGAGACAGTTTTGTGCGCGTGGATGATATCGACTATTTTGTGATCCACGATGAACCGCTGGTGGAGATGGTGCCGGGAGAAAAGAACGAGGAAGTCACCCGCCGGATCGGCCATTACGTTTCGCAGCTGGTGGAGGATGGCGCCACCCTGCAGGTGGGTTTCGGGCACCTGCCGAACGCCATTTTGAAATACCTCGACAAGCGGCAGGACCTCGGTCTGCACACCCAGCTGATTACCGACGGCATGATGCCCCTGTTCGAAAAAGGGGTGATCACCAACAAGAAAAAAACCCTTCTGCCGGGTCGTGCGGTAGCTTCGCTGTGCATGGGCTCGGAAGCGCTCTACCGATTTGTGGATAACCATCCGGGATTTTACTTCCGCTCTTCGGATTTCGTCAACAACCCCACCGAAATTGCCCGCAACGACAATCTCATTTCCATCAGCAGCGCCCTTGAGGTCGATCTGACCGGGCAGGTGTGCACCGACTCCATGGGCTATCTTTTCTACAGCGGGATCGGCGACCAGGTCGATTTCATCCGCGGCAGCGCCATGTCCAAGGGCGGGTTTTCGATCATCGCGCTGCCGTCCACGGCCCAGAACGGGAAGGTCTCCCGGATCGTGACGCATTTGAGCGAGGGCGCCGGGGTTGCCACCACCCGTGCGGACGTCAACTTCGTCGTGACCGAATATGGCATCGCCGAACTCAAGGGCAAGGGGATCTACCAGCGCGTAGTGGAACTGGCGCAGATTGCCCACCCCAAATTCCGCGAAGAACTGATCGACATGGCCAAGAAGCGCCATTACATCTTTTCCGATCAGCTCACCCCCACCACCGAAGATCTGATCTTCATCGAAGGCTACAAGAGCGCGATGCGGGTCAAAAACGGCAAAACGATCGATTTCCGGCCGCTGCTGCCCTCGGACGAATTCGCTTTCCGCAACTTTTTCTACTCTCTGCAGGAAAAGACAATTTACTACCGGTTTTTCTACAAGATGAAACTCTTTTCGCATGAAGTCGTGCAGAAACAGTGGGCCAGCGTCGATTACCGCAAGAACATGTCGATCATCGGCCTGGTCCAAAAGGGCGGGCACCAGGAAATCATGGCGATCGGTTCTTATGCCATGGTCGACGAGGTCAGCGCCGAGGTCGCTTTCGTGGTGCGCGAGGATTACCAGGGGATGGGGGTCGCATCCTACCTTCTGGGGGAACTGGAACGGATTGCCGCACTCAACGACTACAAAAAGTTTACTGCCACCGTGCTGCGCGAAAACCAGGGCATGCTGCACGTTTTTAAAAAACGCTACCCCAACTCCCGAATTATCTTCAACACCGGATCGGACGTCAGCATTTTGATGGACTTCGACGATGCGGTCAAAAATATGCCGCCGTCGGAGGCAAACGGCGCAGAATGATGATCGGCTCAAGCGAGTGGCAGCACCTGATTCGAGATGCTGCCGGCCGGCTGGGGGTTGAAATCGGCGCCGCCGCGACCGAAAAATTCGCGGTTCACGCGCAAGAGTTGCTCCGCTGGAATCAAAAGATGAACCTCACGGCGATCACCGACCCGGCGGCGTTGGCGCTGAAGCATTTCGTTGACGCCGTTTCCGCGTTGAGGGTTCTGCCGCCTGGCGGGCGCCTGCTGGATATCGGCTCCGGGGCCGGCTTTCCGGGGATCCCGCTCAAGATCGCCAGACCGGCCCTGGCGGTGACCCTGGTCGACGCCTCGCGCCGAAAAGTCAGTTTCCTCACCCATCTCATCCGCATTCTGGCTTTGAAGGAAACGGCCGCCCGTCATGTGCGGGTCGAGGATCTGGCCGCTGACCCGCAGTATGCCGGCCGGTTTGATGTGGTGGTCTGCCGGGCCTTTTCGGATCTTGCCGGGTTTGTCGCCGCCGGCCTCCCGCTGCTGGCGCCGGGTGGGCGGCTGGTGGCCATGAAAGGCAGAACGGCCGAAGCCGAGGTGGCCGCGCTGACCCATGCGCGTGACGGCTTGGGGCGGGTGACGTCCCCGGCATTGCCGCAGCTCACCGTTCGGATCGACACCTTCGCCCTGCCACCCTCCGGGGACCGCCGCGCCATCGTGGTGCTGCAAGCTGCCAAAGGACCCGCGAGCCGCAACCCCTGACGGGTGATTGCCGCATCCACGCCCCAGCCCGGGGGCAAGACCATGCGTGTCCTGGGTTTTCATCTACACCAATTCGCCGCTGATGGCCCCGTCGAGCTGCGCCGGAATGTTGCGTCGATCCCCTGCTTGGGTGCGCGCAGGTCGAGCCGACAGGCTGGCCAACGCCCTACCTTTTAGGGCCTGCCAAAAAACCCCGACCGCAGCGCGGCGCCGATCCGAAATTTCCCGTTGCGCCGCCTTTTGGCTTGACAGCCGAAAGCCTTGTAGCATAGCTTTAAAAGCTTTGGGAAAGCCAACGCCCGATTCCCCTGCCTGCTGAAAAGCGGTCGCCTGCAACCCAGCCGGTGAGTTGCTGGTGCCGCCATGAGGGCGCGTCTGCGCAATCGATTGCGTGCGCCCGATGCAATCGTCCCTGCGGCCTTTTTCAGGGGAAACGAGACGGATATTTCAAACTGCGGAGGACTCATGGACTACAAAAAAACGCTCAATCTGCCCTCAACCAAGTTCCCCATGAAGGCCAGCCTGGTTCAGCGTGAACCGCTGCAACTGAAAGCATGGGCAGAGGGGGGGCTTTACGACACCATTCGTGCGGCTTCCAGCGGTCGGGAACGCTTTATTCTGCATGACGGTCCTCCCTATGCCAACGGTCACATTCATATCGGCACCGCGCTGAACAAAATCCTGAAGGATATCATCGTCCGCTCCCGCCAGATGGCGGGTTTTGACGCGGTCTATGTTCCCGGCTGGGATTGCCACGGCCTGCCGATCGAACACAATGTGGACAAGGAGCTGGGGGCCGAAAAGAGCACCCTCTCGATGGTCCAGGTGCGCAAACGCTGCCGGCGCTACGCCGAAAAATTCATCGATATCCAGCGCGAGGAATTCAAACGGCTGGGGGTCATGGGAGAGTGGGACAACCCTTACCTGACCATGAATTTCGCTTACGAGGCCACCATCGCCCGCGAGTGCGGCAAGTTTGCACTGGACGGCAGCCTCTTCAAGAGCAAGAAGCCGATCTACTGGTGCAACCACTGCCAGACCGCCCTGGCCGAGGCAGAAATCGAGTACTATGACGCCGCTTCACCGTCGATTTACGTTAAGTTCGCCCTTCAGGACGATCTGGGGGCGGTCCTTCCCGCACTGGCCGGCCGCAACGTCTTCCTGGTCATCTGGACCACCACCCCGTGGACCATTCCGGCCAACCTGGCGGTGGCCCTCCATCGGGATTTCGACTACGTCGCGGTCGACACCCGCAACGGCGAAATCCTGATACTGGCGCGTGAACTGGTGGCAGCGTGCATGCAGACCTTTGGTTTTTCGGACTACGAGATCCTTGGTGCCATCACCCCCCGCGATCTGGAGCGCAAGCGCTGCCGCCACCCCCTTTACGACCGCGATTCCCTGATCGTCCTCGGCGACCACGTCACCCTGGATGCCGGGACCGGCTGCGTCCATACGGCCCCCGGCCACGGCCGGGAGGATTACGAGGTGGGGCTGCAATACGGTCTCGACGCCTACTCGCCGGTGGACGACCAGGGGCGCTTCACCGATGAGGTCGGATTTTTCAACGGCCAGTTCGTTTTTGACGCCAACCAGAACATCAATGCCAAACTGAAGTCTCAAGGGGCCCTGCTGGCCGAACGGCAGATCAGCCATTCCTATCCCCATTGCTGGCGCTGCAAGCAGCCGGTTATTTTCAGGGCCACACCCCAGTGGTTTATCTCCATGGAGAAAACCGGCCTGCGGCAAAAAGCGCTTGCCGAGATCGACCGCGTCCAGTGGGTGCCGCGCTGGGGCCGGGAGCGGATTTACGGTATGATCGAAAACCGGCCGGACTGGTGCGTGTCGCGTCAGCGGGCCTGGGGAGTACCGATCACCGCCTTTCAGTGCGCCGACTGCGGCGAAATTATGGCGACCCCCGAGCTTTTCGACCATGTCTATGCGCTCTTTGAGGCCCATGGCGCCGACATCTGGTTTGAAAAACCGGCAGCCGAGCTGTTGCCCGCCGAAGCGGTCTGCAAGGGGTGCGGCGGCCGCAACCTTGAAAAGGAAACCGACATCCTGGATGTCTGGTTTGACTCGGGTGTCAGCCATGCCGCGGTTCTGGAGCAGCGGCCGAACCTGAAGTGGCCGGCGGATCTCTACCTGGAAGGCAGCGACCAGCACCGCGGCTGGTTTCACAGCTCGCTTTTGACGGCGGTCGGCACCCGCGGGCGGGCCCCCTACCGCTCGGTTCTCACCCATGGGTTCGTGGTGGATGCCGAAGGCAAGAAGATGTCCAAATCGCTTGGCAACATCATTGCCCCCAAAGAGGTCATCGATCACTACGGGGCCGAGATTCTGCGCCTGTGGGTATCCGCCTCGGACTACCGCGACGACATTCGGATATCCGACAAAATCCTCGACCAGCTCAGCGATGCTTACCGCCGGATCCGCAACACCTGCCGGTTTTTGCTTGGAAACCTTGCAGACTTCGATCCGGCCCGCGACCGGGTGGCGCCTGCCCTCATGCCGGAGATCGACCGCTTTGCCCTTCACCGGCTTCAGACCCTGATCCAGCGAGCGCGCAGGGCCTATGACACCTATGAATTTCACCTGATCTATCACAGCCTCTACAACTTCTGCACGGTTGAGCTGTCGGCTTTCTACCTGGACATTCTCAAGGACCGGCTTTATACCTCACCACAAAGCTCCCTTGAACGCAGAAGCGCGCAAACGGTGCTTTTTGCGCTGGCCGACGGCATGGTGCGGTTGATGGCACCGGTGCTGCCGTTTACCGCCGAGGAAATCTGGAAATTCATGCCGGCGGACGACAGCCGGGAGGCCAGCGTTCATCTGGCCGCGCTGCCGGCGGTCTCAGCGGACTGCCAGGACCTCGCTCTGGCGCAAAAATGGGAGCGGATTCTGGATGTGCGCGGAGAGGTGTCCAAGGCCGTCGAAGGGGCCCGGGTTGAAAAACGGGTCGGGCATTCCCTCGATGCCGCCGTCACCATCAGCGCCGGCGAAAGCCTTTACCAGCTCCTCGACCCCTATCGCCAGGAATTGCGGTCGATCCTGATCGTATCCCAGGTAACCCTGGTAAAGGACCAGGACCTGCCGGGCGCTTACGTCAGCGCCGAGATTGACGGACTTCAAATCGGGGTTGAGCCGGCTGAAGGCGACAAGTGCGAGCGCTGTTGGGTGCATGAACCGGCAGTCGGCAGCCTGCCCGAACACCCGACCATCTGCCCCCGCTGCCGGCGCGCACTGGCCGAATCCGGCCTGTAGGCAACCTCAGGGGATCGTTCAGAGCCCCTGAAACCAGGAATCCGGCTGTCATCTCGGCCGTCGGGGGGAACGGGGCATTCGTGCCATCCCGCCTGCCGATGACACCCAACGACCAGACGAGGCCGAGGCCCCATGCCGCAGCGACCCATGCGCAAAAAAATCGGTCAGCTCCTCCTCATCTCCGGGCCGGTGATCCTGCTGGACCAGATCTCCAAGGTGGTGGTCTTAAATACCATGCGGCTTTACGAATCGATCCCGGTGATCCCCGGCTTTTTCAACCTCACCCACATCCACAACCCCGGGGGGGCATTCGGTTTTATGGCCGGTCAGAGCCTGGTGGTGCGCACGATCCTCTTCCTGGTCGTCTCCACCCTGGCCATCGGCTTGATTCTGCATTTTTACTTTAAAACGCCACCGACCCACCCCTATTTGAGCGCCGCTTTCGCGTTGATTTTCGGCGGCGCTGTGGGCAACCTGATCGATCGTCTGCGGTTTGGCAAAGTGGTCGATTTTCTCGATTTTTATATCGGCGCGCTGCACTGGCCGGCCTTCAATGTCGCAGACAGTGCGATCACCGTGGGAATTAGCGTTTTTGTGCTGCACCTTTTACGCAACCGCATGCCGGGGTAGGGCGCTTGTGGCCTGAGGGCCTCGGCAAAAAATAATCTCACCGCGTGTTTGTATTTTGGCCCGCCCGTCTGCTGCGCGGCCGCCGGCACCCGGCAAATGCGGCGACCCTCCCTGGTGGTCGGCGATTTTCGGGGAAACTTTTTCATCGATCGCCATTCAAGGATTCTGCGCCGACGCCCGCTGCCCATGCCTGAAATCACCTACAAAGAAGTCGGCGCATACCTGCACGCCCTCTCTGAGAAACAGGGGGATGAGGGTTTTGCCCCGGTCTGTCTGATTTTCGGTGAGGAATTTATCTGCCAGTCGGTGTTTGAAAAAATTCTTGACGGCATGCTGCCGCCGACCCGCAGAGCGTTGAACTGCGAGCTGCTCGATGAGGCCCAGGTGTCCGTCTTTGACCTTGTCGAAAGGCTCAACACCTATTCCATGCTGCCGGGTCTGAAAGTTGTGGTCGTCCGGGATTCTCGGATTTTTAACTCCCGCAGTGATGCCGCTAACCTGATGGCGAAAGCCCGGGCCGCCTATGACGCCCGGGAAATGGAGAAGGCCGGGCGGGCCTTGGCCGCTTGCGTGGGCCTGCTGGGGCTTTGCTGGGAGGATCTGCAGGGCGACAATCGCAGCCGGCTCTTGAAGATCGATGATGCGCAGGGCACTGAAGAGGCCTGGCTGGAAGCCCTGATAGCCGATTGCCGGGAGCGCGGGACAGTGATTCCCCCCAGCAGCGACAGCGCCGAGGTGCTCCAGAAGGCCCTCGAAAAAGGTTTCCCCAGAGGCAACCACCTGATTCTCACCAGCGATACCGTCGATCGGCGGCGCAGCCTGTTCAAGGTTCTGCAGGAGCGGGGGCTGGTGGTCGACTGCACCGTTCCCGCCGGCGAGCGCAAGGCGGATAAAACGGTTCAGGAATCGGTTTTGCGCGAAACCCTGCAGGCGATCCTCCGCAACCACCAGAAAACCCTTGACCCCGATGCCTATCGTTTTTTGTGTGCCCTGACCGGATTCGATCTGCGGACGTTCAGCCAAAATCTGGAAAAGCTGGTTTTATTTGTCGGTGAGCGGCGGCAAATCACCCTGCAGGATGTGGAGTGCGTGGCGCAGCGAAGTCGCAAGGATCCGATTTACGAACTGACCAATGCCCTTGCGGAACGAAATATAGAGGATGCTTTGTTCTATCTCGGCTCACTGCTGGCCGACAATTTTCATCCGCTCCAGCTGCTGGCGGCCCTCGTCAATCAGGTCCGAAAACTTTTGCTGGCAAAGGCGTTTACCGTCAGTGAGGGCGGGCGCGTCTGGCAGGTGGGGATGGGCTACGGGCAGTTTGCCAGCAGCGTTGTGCCCGAGTTGCAGGCATCCGATCAGGCCCTGGCAGCCCAGATAACGGCCTGGAACGACGGCCTGTCCGACGGTGGACAAGCCGCAGCTGTACGGGGCGCCAAAAAAGGGAAAACGGCCAAAGCCGCCACGGATCTGGTGCTTGTCAAAAATCCGCGCAGCCCTTACGCTGTCTTTCAACTGTTGCAGCGCGCAGCCAATTTTTCAGTGGCCGAGCTGGTGCGGGCGATTGAAATTCTAAACGCCGCTGATCTGCAGCTCAAAACCGCCGCCCACAACCCAAGGCTTTTGATCGAGGCCGCTTTGCTGGAAATCTGCGGATTCCCCGGCGATTCGGCGGCAGCCAAAGGCAGTGCTGCCGCGGATGGCCGCGGCCGCCGACCGGCATGCTGACCCGCGCCGGAGGCCGGCAGCTCTTTTTGGGGTTGCACCACAAGAACGGCCCATTTTCGAAAAAGGACGCATCATGTCAAAGACCAAGATCGTTTGCACCATCGGACCCTCGAGCGAAAGCGCGGAGGTCATCAGGCGACTGATCCAGGCCGGGATGAACGTTGCGCGGCTCAACTTCTCCCATGGCACTCATGACGAACATCTCGAGAAGATTGCCTCTATCCGGGCCATTTCAGCGGAGTTGAAAAGGCCGGTGGCCATTTTGCAGGACCTCTGCGGGCCCAAAATACGCGTTGGCCAGGTGCGCAGCCCGGGAGTTCGACTCGCCCCGGGCGAAAAGGTCGTTCTGACCAGCGAGCAGTTTGAGGCATCCGGCAACCGCATTTCGGTTTCGTATCGCGATCTGCCCCGCGAGGTCAAACCCCACGACCGGATTCTCCTTGCGGACGGGATGATGGAACTGGTGGTGGTGGGCACCAGCGAAACCGAGATCTTCTGCGATGTGATCACGGGGGGGATCCTAACCTCCAACAAGGGCATCAACCTGCCCTCGGGCACCATCAAGGCCCCCGCCGTGACCCCCAAGGACGAGGCCGACCTGGCATTCGGGCTGGCACACGATGTCGACTATGTCGCCCTGTCTTTCGTTCGAACCGCGGAAGACGTCCGCAGCGTCAAGGCGATGATCCGCAAGGCGGGCAAGAATACGCCGGTCATCGCCAAGATCGAAAAGCACGAGGCGCTCAACAACATCGATTCCATCATGGACAGTTCGGATGGGATTATGGTGGCCCGGGGGGATTTGGGCGTTGAGATCCCGCTCGAAAAAGTCCCCGAGATCCAGAAAATGCTGGTGCGCTTCGCCAATACGATGGGAAAACCGGTCATCATCGCCACCCAGATGCTGCGCTCGATGGTCGATTCCCCTCGCCCGACGCGGGCCGAGGCAACCGACGTGGCCAATGCGGTGCTCGACGGAACCGATGCGGTGATGCTCTCCGAGGAGACTGCCAGCGGCAGCTACCCGGTCGAGGCGGTGGAGTTCATGGTACGGATCATCGAAAATGCTGAAAAAAATTTCCCCCACAACAAGTACCTGCAACTGATGCCCAAAAAGGACATCTCGGGGTCGGTCGCCTATGCCTCCTGCGTCCTCGCCGATCACCTCAATGCACGCGCCATCGTGGCCACCACCCGCTCGGGTTTTACCGCCGCCCAGATTTCGCGCTTCAAGCCCCGGCCGCCGATCATCGCCCTTTCGCCCGATATCCATACAATTCGACGCCTGACGCTTTTTTGGGGCTGCTGCCCGTTCCTGGAGGACGACTCGGTGGACATCGACGCGCGCCTGGAGGAAGCGTCCGCCGCGGCGCTTAAATCCGGCAAGGTGAGCAAGGGGGACCTAGTGGTGATCACCGCCGGCCACCCCGTGCGGGCCGCCGGCACCACCAACATGCTGAAGGTCAAGAATCTCTGAGAAGCGGGGATCAATCTGAGCCGGGGGAATCGACCGGACAAAAAAGGGGCTACGGCTGACGCCGTAACCCCTTGATGGATGTGGTAGGCGGTACTGGATTTGAACCAGTGACTTCTACCGTGTGAAGGTAGCACTCTCCCGCTGAGTTAACCGCCCTTATGGTCGCTACTCGTCCACCATCTCCTTGAGCTCTTTGCCGACTTTGAAAAACGGCAGCCTTTTGGAGGGCACCGTAATTTTTTCGCCGGTTTTGGGATTCCGACCGACGTAGGATTTGTATTCCTTGACCGTGAAGCTGGCAAACCCCCTGATTTCAACGCGCTCATTTTCGATCAGGGAGTCGGCGATGGAATTGAAGAAGGTGTCCACCACCCTTTCAGCGTCTTTGCGGCTGATATCGGCTTCGTCTTTCAAGGCGTTGATCAGATCTGAGCGGTTCATTCGTTCTCCTGCAAGGCGATTTTCGACGGGCTTCGCCTGTTCCGCAAAGGCGGGGTATTTATAAAGGCCTGGGGGTCGTCAAGTCAAGAAATTTTTCAGTTCGGCGGGATAAAAAACCGATCATGAGGCGCTTTCCCCGTCGGCTTGCCGGGGGGGGCGGCCGAGTTCCTCGATCTCTTTGGGCGATGGCAGGTCCCTGAGGTCCTTCAGGTCGAAGAGTTCCAGAAACTGCTTGGTGGTCGCATAAATGATGGGCCTTCCGGGAATTTCACGCCGTCCCAGCACCCGGACGAGTTTCCGATCCAGGAGCATGCGGAGAATCCCGCCGGAGTCGACGCCGCGAATCTGCTCGATGTCGTGGCGGATGATGGGCTGCTTGTAGGCGATGATGGCCAGCGTTTCCAGCGCCGCCCGGCTGAGGCGCACCGGGCTGGGCTGGAGCATCTTCTTGACGACCTCGCGATACTGGGGTTGCGTCCTGAACTGGTATCCGCCGGCCACCTCGCGGATGACAAAACCGCCGTTGCGCTCGCTGTACTCCGATGCCAGTCTCTGCAGCGCCGCGCGAATTCCGCGGCTGTCGGCCTGCGGCAGCAGCACTTGGATGCGATCCACCGATAGCGGGGCCGCAGCGACCAGCAGCAGGCTTTCGATAATGGCTTTCAGATTTTCCATCACAGGTAAAACAGGCGGATAATGCCGGTCGGCAGATGTTGGGCCACCCGGATCAGGCAGAGTTTGACCATTTCCAGAATTGCCAGGAAAGTGACGATGACGTCGCTTTTGTCACTTTCCGATGCGAAGAGTTCGGTGAAGGTAATCGACCCCTTGGCCTCCAGAACGTCGACGATTTCGGTGATGCGGTCTTTGATCGATATGCGCTCGGTGGTCAAATCCACCCGATGGTCCGGGGCGATGTTTTCCAGAATTCTCTGAAAGGCATCGATCAGTTCAAACAGGCCCACATGAATGGTTTCCTCGCCCGCATCGCCCCAGTCGTCAGGGGCGCTCGGCGGGCGAACAAACGTGTCTTCGCCGAGCAGCTGGCGCTGGGCCAGTTCTTCGGCGGCCTGCTTGATCTGAAGATACTCCAGAAGGGGTCGGGCTATTTCCAGCCGGGGGTCCTCATCCGCATCCGAACTGTGCGAGGGCAGCAGCGTACGGGATTTGATATGCGCCAGCGTGGCGGCCATCAGGAGAAACTCGCCGGCGAAATCGATGTTCATGCGCTTCAGCCATTCTAAGTACGCCAGGTATTGCCGGGTGATCAGGGCGATGGGAATATCGGTGATGTCCACCTCGTTTTTTCTGATGAGGTGGATCAAAAGGTCCATGGGGCCTTCGAACACGTTTTCCAGCTTGACCTTGTAACCATCGTCGGTCATGGCAGTGCATTACCCGACAGGCTGGATACCGATGGCGGCGCGCAGCCTCTCCAGGAACGGCCCGCTGTAGCGGCGGGCCTTGACAGCGCCCTGGCGCAAGACGCTTTCAATGTGGTTCGGGTTGTTGAGGAGTTCCTCGTAGCGGCGCCGCGGGTCCGCAAGCAGCGTGTTGAGATATTCGAACAGGAACTGTTTCATCTCGCCCCAGGCGATCCCCCGGGCATAGCGCTGCCGCAGGGCTGCAGATTCATCCGGGGAGGCAAACGCTTGATAGATCTGAAAAAGGGTACAGTCCTCGGGAACCTTGGGCTCCTCGGGGGCCTGGGAGTTGGTTTTGATTTTCATGATGAGCTTGCGCAATTTTTTTTCGGTGACGAAAAGCGGGATCGTGTTGTTGTAGCTCTTGCTCATTTTGCGGCCGTCGAGGCCCGCTAAAACCGCCGTTTTTTCGTCCACCACGGCCTCCGGCAGGACGAAGTGTTCGCCGAAGAGATGGTTGAATCGCCCGGCGATGTCCCGGGCCATTTCCAGGTGCTGGATCTGGTCTTTGCCAACCGGGACCTTGTGGGCGTTGAACATCAGGATGTCGGCGGCCATCAGCACCGGGTAGCAGAACAGCCCAATGCTGACGCCCTGGTCGGGGTCCCGCGACTGGTTGGCATCGTTCTCGGCGACCGCGGCCTTGTAGGCATGGGCACGGTTCAGGAGCCCTTTGGCGGCAACGCAGGTCAGGATCCAGGTGAGCTCCATTACTTCGGGGATGTCGGACTGGCGATAGAAAATGGAGGTGTCGGTATCAAGACCGAGCGCCAGCCAGGCCGCCGCCACTTCCATGGTGCTGTGCTTGAGGCGTTCGGGGTCCTGGCACTTGACCAGGGCGTGGTAGTCGGCCAGAAAGTAAAAGGATTGACTGCCAGGGTCCCGGCTGGCCGCGATGGCCGGCCGGATGGCGCCGACGTAGTTGCCCAGGTGCGGGCTGCCGGTGGTGGTGATGCCGGTTAAGACGACTTGCTGGTTCATCGCTGATTCCTAAGGTTCAGGTTCACGGGGCGCGCTGCCGCCTTTGGGCATAGCGGTTGGGGGTTGGCCTGTAAGATCGGCCGAGAGCGGTTTTTCCGCAGGCGCGCGGCGGCGGGCTACAAAGGTGCGCGCAAACGCCAGCTCCTCCTCCAGGGACTGCAGCCGGCCGTCCAGCCGGGCCTCCAGCACGGCCTGGAGCGTATCCCGGTAAATCGGTCCGGGTGCGACGCCCATTTTCTTGAGGTCTTGGCCTGACATTTCGACGGCAGTGTTCCGGAGTTGGGTGAAAAAAAGCGAGATGGCCCGTTTCACCTGCTCCGAACGCGTGACGGCCATCAGGTAGAGCAGTGGTTCGGTTTTGAAACCCGACAGGCGGCTGAAAATCTTACTGTTTTTCAGGGGGAATTTGCGTTCCAGCCAATAGAGGCAACGGTCGGCCTCAAACCGTTCTTGGGTGAAAATCTTCTGGTAGCGGGGTGCCAGCTCCAAGCGGGAGCAGATTTCAACCGTCGTGCCGGCGTCGCAGCTGCGGGTCAGCGCCAGAAAATAAACGGCCCACTTCATATAGGATTCCCCCAGGAAAAGCAAATCATACCACGACAGCACCCCGGTAACGGCGCTCAAATCGGTGACGAGCTCCTTGGTGAGCTGGATGGAGGGGTGAATCACCTTCAGGAGGTCGAAGTCGTTGAGCCGCACGATGGCCGGCGCGGGGGTTTCTTCCTCCAGGATCTGGCGCAGCTCCGCGAAGACCCGCCGGCCGCTGAGGCGGCTGAAAAAATCCATTTTGACGGCGTTTTGAATCAGCCCCGCGGTCAGCTTCCCGATGGAAAACCCAAAACGCTGCTCGAAGCGTATCGCCCTGAAAACACGGGTCGGGTCTTCAACGAAACTGAGGTTGTGCAGCACCCGGATGACCTTGTCCTTGAGGTCGCGCTGGGCTGCAAAAAAATCGATCAGGGTTCCGAATCTCCCAGGATCCAGGCGGATCGCGAGGGTGTTGACCGTAAAATCCCGCCGGAACAGGTCCAGTTTGATGGAACTCATTTCCACCGTCGGCAGGGCGGCCGGGAACTGGTAATACTCCATGCGGGCCGATGCCACGTCGATTTTGAAGCCTTCCGCAAGGGTCAGCACGGCAGTGCCAAACTTGGCGTGCGTGTGCACCCGCGCACCCATCATTTTGCCATATTTGCGGGCAAAAGCGATGCCGTCGCCCTCGATCACGATGTCAATGTCGTCATTGGGGCGGTAAAGGAAAAGGTCCCGCACGAACCCCCCCACCACGTAGGCCTGAAAGCCCAGCTCGTGCGCCACCTGCCCGATGGTCCGGAGGCAGTCGAAAAGCTGCGATGAAAGGCGTTCGCGCATGAACTTGAGCACCGGGCGCGCGCGCGCATCGCTCGGGTCCGGTCGCAGGTCACCCTCGCGCTTCGCCCCCCGTTCGGATTGGTGCACCAGAATGTTGAGCAGATCCGTGCGGGTCACCACACCGACAATCGCCTTGCCCTCGATCACCGGCAGGATGCGCTGTTTGTTTTCGATGATCTTGTCCTGGATTTCCGTCAGATCGGCATCCGGCCCGACCGTGGCCATGTCGGTGCTCATGTACTCGTGTACCGCGACGTTCTCCAACTGGTGGTAGGCGGCCTTCTCGATAATCTGGCGGGTGATGAAGCCCACCGGATCTTTTTGGCCGTTTTGCTGCCGGGTGACCACCAGGGCATTGACATTGTAACGGGTCAGGAGCTGGCCGGCCTCGCGGCAGGACGCGCTGAAATCCAGGGTTATGGCCGGGGCCGACATCAAATCCCGTGCCCGTCGCCGGAAGGCCACGCGGCGGAACATGACCTCCAACAGCAGGTGTTCGGCTTGCACGAGGGTTTTACCGCGGATGGTGGCGGCTGCCGCATAGGCGTGCCCCCCGCCGCCGACGCCCGCCAGAATCTCCCCCACGTTGACCTCCGGAACCCGGCTGCGGGCCACGATATAGATTTTTTTGCCCATCCGGGCGACGGCAAAAATGGCGTTGAACTTTCCCATTTTCAGCATTTTATGGACCAGGACCGCGAATTCGGGAATGTAATCGTCCGTCGAGACGGTGGTCAACGTCAGTTCGATGCCGTTGATGCTGTAAGGCACAGCAGCCTGGATCATGTCGTTGAGAAGCGCGACCTGCGTCGGACTGATCTCGCGGTCGATCAGGCCGGCGACCACATTCAGGTTGGCCCCCTGGTTCAGCAGAAAGGCGGCCGCCTGAAAATCGTCTGCGGTGGTGGAGGGGAAGGTGAAGGAGCCGGTATCCTCATAGATTCCGAGGCACAGGATGGTGGCCTCATCCGGGGTGATTTCAATCTTTCGCTCCTGCAGGATCTTGGTCAGCAGGGTCACGTTGGCTCCGGTCAGTTGATGGACCTCGTGATGACCGCGAATGTCGTTGGCCATGGCGGGGTGGTGGTCATACACGTGGATTTCGATGTCCGGCTGATCGAGCAGTTCAGCGAATTTGCCGATTCGGTTGGGCTGGCGGGTATCCACCAGGACCAGGCGTTTTATGCGGCTGAAATCGATATCCTTGATGTCGGCCATGTTGAGAAGATAAACCATCGAATTAATGAAAAAATTACGCAGGTTTTTCTCCTGCGAGCCGGGAAAGGCCACGAGTGCATCGGGATAGAGTTTCTGGGCCGCCAGCAGGGACGCCAAGGCATCGAAGTCGGCGTTGATGTGGGTGGTGATGACGGTCGGTTTGTCGCTCGCGTCTGGTATTTGAGGAATCATGTGATGGGGCGATGGTGGGGTAAAAAAACCATGAGTTTAAAGGGTTACCTTTTTCAATACCACAAAATCATAGACACACTTCGCCGGGTTAATCAAGGTTGCAGTTAGGCCGCGGGCCAACGGGCAGGGGCTGTTTCAGCGTTAAAGCTGCCCGGGGCTCGCTCCGATAACCCTATTACCCCATTTTCCCTCCGGGACCGGTGCACCCGCAGACCTGCGCTGCAACGGCATGTCCGGCGCCGGGGGCAAGACCACGTTGGCTGCTGCCACAGTGAAATTTCTCCAATTTCAGGGAGGTTGAATATGTCGGTTTTTATTTGGGAAGGAAAAAACAGAAGAAATGAACTCCAAAAGGGGGAAATGGAGGCCCCGAACCTGGATGCCGTCAGGAACAACCTCGGCCGCCTGCGCATTACCCCGTCGAAAATCAAGCCTAAACCCAAGGACCTGTTTGCAAACCTCTCTTTTCTTCAGCCGTCGGTCAAAGAAAAGGATGTGATCCTTTTTGCGCGGCAATTCTCCACTATGATCGATGCCGGCCTGCCCATCGTGCAGTGTCTCGAAATTCTCTACGCCCAGCAGGATAACAAATCCTTCAAAAGGATTCTGAAGGAAATCAAGGAAGCGGTGGAAAGCGGTTCGACCCTGGCCGAAGCCCTCAAGAAATATCCCAAGGAGTTTGACGATCTTTTCGTCAACATGATCGCGGCGGGTGAGGCCGGCGGCATCCTGGATACCATCCTGAGGCGGCTTGCCGGATACATGGAAAAGGCGTCCAAGTTGAAAAAACAGGTGAAGGGCGCCATGACCTACCCGGCTATCACGCTGGTGATTGCGGTGATCGTGGTGGCGGTTATTCTGGTTTTTGTAATTCCCGTGTTTCAGCAGATGTTTGCGGATTTTGGCAGCGAACTGCCGGTCTTCACCCAGATGGTCGTGAGCGCGAGCAATTTCGTCAAGAGTAAAATTTTCTACATCATCATTTCACTGGGGCTGCTGGGTTTCGCGTTCCGAAAATTTTACAGGACCAACAAAGGCCGTCAGCTGGTGGACAAACTGGCCCTCAAGGCGCCGGTCTTTGGCATTCTGATCCGCAAGGTGGCCGTGGCCAAATTCAGCCGTACGATGGGCACCATGCTCACCAGCGGCGTGGCGATCCTGGAGGCCCTGGACATCGTGGCGCGCACGGCCGGCAACAAAACCATAGAGAGTGCGGTCTACACCGTCCGCTCGGGCATTTCCGAGGGGCGCACCATGGCGGACCCTTTGGCCGAAAGCGGGGTGTTCCCTTCGATGGTCTGTCAGATGATCGCGGTCGGGGAATCCACCGGGGCCCTGGATGCCATGCTTGAAAAAATTGCCGATTTCTACGACGATGAGGTCGATCAGGCGGTCGAGAACCTGACCTCCATGATCGAGCCTTTTATGCTGCTCTTCTTGGGGGTGACCATCGGTGGGTTGGTCATCGCCATGTACCTGCCGATCTTTAAAATGGCCGGCGCCATCAGTTGAGGGAGCGTTTCGATCGTGCGCCTTCTACCTGGTGAGGAGACCGTGCCGGATGGCGATGGGGTCGACCAGGATACGGGGTTTCGAACCTACCATCGTCTCAAATGGCTGATGCTGTGCCGTTTGGTCTTTTCGATCCTGCTGCTGGGGTCCACCGTTCTTTTCCAGCTCGGCGAAGGGTCTTCTTTTTTGGCGCGACCCTTGGTCGCCCTCTACGGCCTGACAGCCGGAATTTTTCTGCTTACATTTTTTTACGGGATTTTGCTCCAGCGGGTCAGGCGAAAAATTCTTCTGGCCTACGGACAGCTCATCGCCGACACCCTCATTGTCACCCTGATTATTTTTCTGACGGGCAGTTTCTCCAGTCTTTTCCCGTTTCTCTACATGGTGGTGATCATTTACTCCAGCATGCTGCTATACTGGCAGGGCTGCCTGGCCGTGGCAACCTGCTGTGCCGTGGGGTATACCCTGCTGGTGGGGCTGGACTTTTTCGCTTTCCTGACCTCATTCGGTTTAAGCGCCAATCCGTCGATCGCCAGTTACGGAGGCGGGTATGTCCTCTACAAGCTGGTGATCACCGTGTCGGCTTTTTATGCCGTGGCGGTTCTGAGCAGCATGCTTTCGGAGCAGGTCCGCAAAAGCCGCGATGAGCTGCAGGCTATGGCGGACCACGTCAAGCGGGTCGAGCGCGTCGCGGCCATCGGTGGAATGGCTGCCGGACTGGCCCACGAAATCAAAAATCCGCTTGCGGCCCTGACCGGATCGATCCAGCTGCTGCGCGAGGACCTGAACCTTGCACCCGACCACCAGCGCCTGATGGCCATCATCCTGCGAGAGGCGGACCGGCTGAGTTCGCTGGTGACCAACTTTCTCTTGTTTGCGCGCCCCCCGGCGGCCAATGCCAAACCGATCGAGTTGGGGCCGGCGCTTCTTGCAGCCGTTGAGCTTTTTGAAAAAGACCGCAGTTTCAGCGACCGGATCACCATCAGTAAAGACGTCTGCCAGGGGGTCTGGGTTGAAATGGATCCCATGCATCTGCAGCAGGTCTGCTGGAATCTGCTGCTCAATGCCGCCGAAGCCATCGGCGGGGCCGGCCACGTGCATGTAGCGGTTGCCGCCGTCAGCAAACGCCACGCCTGTCTGCGGATTTCCGATGACGGTTGTGGTATGACGGCGGCCACGATCAAATCGATTTTCGATCCGTTTTTTACCACGAAACCCAGCGGCACCGGGCTGGGTCTTTCAATCGTGCAGCGTATTCTGGAGCCGTATCGAACCCGCCTGGACATCGAAAGCAAACCCAACTGCGGCAGCACCTTTTGCATGACCTTCAATCGAATTGCCCCGCCAACTTGTTCTTGACACCCCCTCTCAAATAGGTTAGCAAATTCTGCTTAACCATCACCCCGCAACCGGCAGAGGTTTCTCTCTCCGGCTCTTTTGTTTTTGGACGTCTTGAGCGGATCCGGGGTGCGCCAAGCGTCGTCACCCGTCTGCCAACATCGGTTCAGACCGAGACCTGGGAAGATCAATGAGCAGCGACCAGAAAACTGATTTGATTGAAAAAAGACGCGAAAAGATCCAGGCGCTGAGGCAGCAGGAGGTCGCCCTTTTCCCGAATGACTTTGTCGTCAGCCACACGGTCGCGGACGTCACCCGGATTATCGCCGAAAACAGCGCTAACGTGACCGAAGAGACCCCGGTTTTCGTCATGGCCGGCCGCATGATGGCCATCAACAAATTCGGCAAGGCCGCCTTTATCCGCTTTCGCGATCGTACCGGTCAGCTTCAGGCATACGTGCGCAAGGATCGGGTGGGCGAGGCGGCCTATACGCTTTTCAAGCAACTGGATGTCGGCGACTTTGTCGGGCTGAAAGGCGGGCTGTTCCAGACCCGAACCGGGGAATGGACCCTGCTGGCCGCTGAGATCCGGTTGGTCGCCAAGGCAACCCGGCTGCTGCCCGAAAAGTTTCACGGTCTCAAGGACCCCGAAAAGCGTTACCGCCAGCGCTACATCGATCTGATCATGAACCCCGAGGTGCGCGAAATATTTGTGCGGCGCAGTCGGATCGTCCAGGCGATCCGGGAGTTCCTGCTGCAACGCGACTTCCTCGAAGTCGAAACCCCCATGATGCAGCCCATTGCCGGCGGTGCCGAGGCCACCCCGTTTGTGACCCATCATAACGCCTTGAACATGGACCTCTACCTGCGAATCGCCCCCGAGCTCTACCTCAAGCGCCTTGTGGTCGGCGGGTTCGAGCGGGTCTTTGAAATCAACCGGAATTTCCGCAACGAAGGCATCTCGACCCGGCACAACCCGGAATTCACGATGCTCGAATTTTATCAGGCCTATGCCACCTATCACGACCTGATGGACCTGACCGAAGAAATGTTCCGCCACGTGGCTCGCGACGTTTTGGGTTCAGAGATCTTCGAATACCAGGGCAACCGGGTGGATCTCGGCGGCACATGGCGCCGTATGACCCTGGCCGAAGCACTCGAGCAACTGGGCGGGGTTCCCTCCGGGCTTCTCAAAGACAAGGCCGGTTTGCTCTCCTTTGCCGACCAGAACAGCGTCAAACTCTCGAAGACTGGTCGTCTGGGCAAGGTTATCACCAAACTTTTCGATGCCCTCGTGGAGCCGAAGTTGATCCAACCGACCTTTATCACCGGCTACCCGGTGGAGGTCTCGCCGCTTTCGCGCAGGAGTGACGAGCATCCGGAGCTCACCGAGCGCTTCGAACTGTTTATCGCCGGCCGTGAAATTGCCAACGGGTTTTCGGAACTCAACGACCCCGATGACCAAAAAGGGCGTTTCATGCAACAGGTGCAGGACCGTGAAGCCGGTGACGAAGAGGCCCACTGCATGGATGCGGATTACATCGAAGCCCTGGAGTACGGCATGCCGCCGGCAGCCGGCGAGGGGATCGGCGTCGACCGGCTGGCGATGCTGCTGACCGACGCCGCGTCGATCCGGGAGGTGATCCTGTTTCCCCATATGAAGCCCAAGGATTAGCCGGTGAACCCCGGCCAACCGGCCAGCCCGGGTTGGCGGATTCAGCGCTCTCCCGGGGTGCGGCGCCCTGATCCGCCAGGTGCCGGCTGCAATGGCTGACACGAACGGATCCTGCCTGAAACGAGCGTTCCAAATTTTAAAAAGCGGAGTGCCGTCTTTCACCCGGCTGCGCAACTGCGGCAATCGCTCAGATTTGGTCTCAATGTCCTTCGAAACTTTTATAGGCGGCCGGTATCTCAGGGCGAAGCAAAAGCAGACCTTTATCTCCCTTATCACCTTTCTCTCCATTACCGGCGTCACCGTCGGCGTCATGGCCCTGATCGTGGTCATTGCGGTCATGGCGGGGTTTGAATCCGATCTGAAGGGCCGCATCCTCGGGATCGAATCGCACTTGGTGGTCATGCCGCATGACGGTCCCGTACCCGATTACCGCCACGTGCTGGGTGCAATCGGCGCTACCGAAGGCGTGCAGGCGGCCACCCCGTTTGTTTCCACCCAGATCATGCTGCGCTCGGCAGCGAGTGCCACCGGTGCCGTGTTGCGGGGGGTCGACCCGGACACCGCCGATGGGGTGATCAGCGGCGTCGACAGCCGCCTGCTGGTCCGCCCAAAAGACGGCCCTTCATTGCCGGGGATCCTTCTGGGGCGCGAACTCGCCCGAAATTTAGGGGTCCTCAAAAACGACACGATTTACCTGATTGCGCCGCGCGGGATGCTCTCCCCGATCGGTCATGTGCCGGCGATGAAGCGTTTTCAGGTCAAGGGGGTCTTTGCCACGGGGATGTATGAGTATGACGGCTCCCTGGCCTTCATCAGCCTGGCCGAGGCGCAAGGGCTCCTGCGTCTTGACTCCGCGGCGGTGAGCGGCATCGAACTGCGGGTCGCGGACATTTATGCTGTGAAGAAAATCGCCGGTCGAATCCTGGCGACGCTCGGGCCGGCCTACACGACGCGCGACTGGATGGAGAAGAATCAAAACCTTTTCGCGGCGTTGAAGCTGGAGAAAACGGTCATGTTCATCATTCTGACGTTGATCGTATTGGTGGCGGCCTTCAACATCGCCAGTTCGCTGATCATGATGGTAATGGAAAAATCCAAGGATATCGCGATTCTAAAGGCCATGGGGGCCACCGACAAAAGCATCCTTAAAATCTTTGTGTTCAAGGGCCTGATGATCGGGGCGATTGGCACCCTTTTGGGGGTGGTGTTGGGCTTCGGCCTCTGCTTTCTGCTGGAACGTTACAAGTTTATTGAACTTCCAGGGGATGTCTACTATATAACCACTTTGCCGGTGCGCCTGGAGGGGATAGATCTGGTGATGATTGCGCTGGCGGCCCTGGCGATCTGCTTTCTGGCGACCCTCTATCCGGCCCGGCAGGCGTCGCGGCTCAACCCGGTGGAGGCGCTGCGGCATGGGTGATCCGGTCTTCAAACCGTCCGGCGACGTCCCAGCGGCGGCGATCGGGGACGACCCGTCCCCGGGCCGGCTGCTGCGGGCGGCCGGGATCTGCAAGAGCTATCGCGGCAATGGCAGTCATATCGAGGTCCTGCGGAACCTCGATTTCGAGCTGGATGCCGCCGAAACCGTGGCGGTGGTGGGCGCATCGGGCATCGGCAAGTCGACCCTGCTGCATATCCTGGGGACGCTGGACCGTCCCGAAGCGGGCCGTCTTTTTTACCGTGATGAAGATGTCTTTCGTTACGATGACCCCCGCTTGGCGCGCTTCCGGAATGCGTCGATCGGATTTGTCTTCCAGTTCCATCACCTCCTGCCGGAATTCAGCGCCCTTGAAAATGTGATGATGCCGGCCCTGATCAATGGCCAAAGCCGGCAGGCGGCGCTATCCCTGGCACGCCAAGGGCTGGTGCGGGTCGGGCTTGAAGAACGGCTGAACCACCGAGTCAATACGCTTTCCGGAGGAGAACAGCAACGGGTGGCCCTGGCCAGGGCGCTGGTATTGAAACCGGCGCTGCTGCTGGCCGATGAGCCCACCGGCAATCTGGACAAGCGCAACAGTGAGGAGGTGCACCGGTTGCTGCTGGAGTTGAACCAGGAAGTTGGGATGGCGCTGGTGGTGGTCACCCACAACCCGGCACTGGCCTCCTACATGGGGCGCCGGGTGACGATCGCCGACGGAAAACTGACCGAAACGGGGTGAGGTGTGACGTATGCTTAAGCGGTTGAGTCTTTTCTTAGCTATCTGCGCGTGGATCCTGCCCCTGCCGGTTTTTGCACTCGATGCCGTGCGCATTACGCTGCTGCCGTTTGCGGTTTACACCCAGGCCCCGCTGTCTCACCTTCAGAATGAAATCCCCGATATTGTTGGAAAACATTTGAGCCAGGAAGGCGCCCTGCTCGTCGCTCCGGACTTGCCGCCAGCCGAGCTTGCGACGCTTGGCGCGATGAATGTTGCGGGGGTGCGGCAGCTTGGAGAGCGGGTCGGCGCCGAGCACGTGATCTGGGGCAGCCTGACCCTGGTGGGGCAGCAGTTCAGTCTGGACGCTCAAATGGTCGCATCCGCCGGCAGCGCTGCACCGGAAGTGTTTTACGCCGAGGGCGACGGTCTCGAAAATCTTTCGGCGGCCCTGAAACAGTTGGCCACGGACATCGGGGCGAAGCTTTTCAGGCGCGAGAAGGTGATGCGGGTGACGGTCGAGGGCAACAAGCGGATTGAATCCGACGCCATCCTGCGCATCGTGCAAACCAAACCCGGTGACGTCTATCTGGCCAGAAGCCTCACCCAGGATCTTAAATCCGTTTACGCAATGGGCTATTTTGAAGATGTGCGGGTCGAAAGTGAAACTGAAGGCGACGGCAAGGCCCTCATTTTCAAGGTCACCGAAAAACCCACCGTTCGGATGATCCGCGTCACTGGCAACCGCGTCTTCGACGACGATGCCATCAAGGAGAGCCTGACGTTCAAGACCGGTGCGGTCCTGAATCTCGTCAACATCCAGCGCAATCTGGAGCGTATCGAGGAGCTCTACAAGGACAAGAACTACCACAACGTCAAGGTCACCTACGCCGTCACCCCCAGCGCCAACAATCAGGCCGATATCGAGTTTGCGATCGATGAAGGCGAAAAGGTCAGGATCCGTGAAATCGCCCTGGAGGGCAACCAAGCCTATTCCGACAAAGAAATCAAAAAACTGATGAAAACCAAGGAAGAAGGCTTCCTTTCATGGATAACCGCCTCGGGCGAACTGAATAAAGAGGACCTCAACCAGGATGCCGCCCGCCTGACCGCATTCTACCAAAACTCCGGCTACATCCAGGCCCGGGTCGCGGAGCCGCAGGTCAGTTACAAGGACAGCTGGATCGAGATCTCCGTTAAAATTGACGAGGGGCCCCGCTACAAGGTCGGCAAGGTGGTGGTCAGCGGTGACCTGGTCCTGCCCGAGAACGAGCTCCTCGAGAAAGTCAAGATCACCGAGGAGGCCTACTACAGCCGGGAGGTGCTGCGCAATGACGTTCTGGCCCTTACCGATCTTTACTCGGATGAAGGCTTCGCCTACGCGGACATCGCCCCTAAAATCGACCGGGATCCCGAAAACCAAGTGGTTAATATCGATTTCGCCATCAGCCAGGGGCAGCCGGTCTATTTTGAGAAGATCATCATCGGCGGCAACACCAAGACCCGCGACAAGGTCATTCGCCGCCAGCTCCATGTCTACGAGCAGGAACTCTACAGCGGCAAGGAGCTCAAGCGCAGCGTGCGCAATCTGAAACGCCTGGACTATTTCGACGATGTCAAGGTCGACACCCTCCCGGGAAGTGCCGAGGACCAGATGGTCCTTAAAATCGATGTCACCGAAAAGCCCACCGGCACTTTCAGTTTTGGTGGCGGCTACAGCACCACCGAGGACCTCTTTGCCGTGGCCCAGATTTCCCAGCGCAATCTTTTCGGCCGGGGGCAGGTCCTGCAGCTCGCGGCGCACCTCGGCGGGCGGTCCACCCGCTACCAGCTGAGCTTCACCGAACCCTGGCTGTTCGATATCCCGCTTTCCGCCACCGGCAATCTTTTCAAATGGGATGTCGATTATGACGATTACGACAAGGAAAGCATCGGCTTCGGTTTCAGATTCGGCTACCCGGTTTATGATTTTACGCGGGCCTATCTGGGTTACCGCTTGGAGCTGGCGGACATCACCGAAATCGACGAGGATGCCGCTCGCAGCATCAAGCAGCTGGCGGGCGAAAACCTCACCAGCAGTCTGACCGCCACCCTGGAATACGATTCCCGCGACCGCCTTTTCCTGCCCACCGAGGGGCAGAAACATACGCTGGAGGTTTCGTATGCCGGCGGGCCACTGGGCGGCGATATCGCCTTCACCAAGGTGACGGCCGAAGCGGGGGTTTATATCCCGCTTTTCTGGGAGACCACCGGATTTGTCCGCGCCGAAGGCGGCTACGTCACCGAGGGCACCAACGGCATCCTGCCCGACTACGAGCGTTTTTACCTCGGTGGCCTCAATACCCTGCGCGGCTTTGACTGGCGCGACATCAGCATCCAGGACAGCAACGGCGACGACATCGGCGGCACCTCGATGGTGGTCTTTAACCTGGAGTATATTTTCCCCCTGATCAAAGAGGCCGGCCTGGCCGGGGTGGTATTCTATGACACCGGCAACGTTTACGGCGAGGACCAGGATTTTGACATCACCGATCTGCGCCAGAGTGCGGGGGCCGGCATCCGCTGGAATTCCCCGATGGGCCCCATTCGCCTGGAATACGGCTATGTGCTCGACCCCGAAGATGATGAGGGTGGCGGCAAGTGGGAGTTCGGTATGGGCGGCGCGTTCTGATGGATAGCCGCTGGCGGGGGACCTTACCCTCGCACCCCTTGGGATGCGCGCGCGGCGCGATGTAAGCTGCCGTTTACCGGTCCATCAAATATGGAGGATGAAATGCCAAAGATCGCGCAGGCCTTCTTGGCGGTCTTTTGCGTGCTGGCGATCTGCAGTGCCGCTTACGGCGCCGATGTGGCCAAGATCGGGGTTGTCGATCTGCCGAAAGTCTTCCAGCAGTCGGAAGCCGGCAAAGCCGCCCAGGCGGAAATAAAACAGAAAGGCCGGGCGATGGAAGTCGAACTAAAGCGGATGGGCGCCCAGATCGAAGACCTCAAAAAACGTCTGGAACGCGAAGCCGCTGTGATGAGCAAGGAAATGCGCGAGGAGAAAGAGCGCGAGTTGCGCATCAGGGTCAGCGAATTCGAAACCGTCGAGCGGGGCTTCGAGGGCGAACTGAGGGACCTGAACAACCGCCTCAGCCAGCGTTTCCGCGAGGAGGTCCTCCTGATTGCCGAAGAGATCGGCAAAAAAGGGGGATACCTCCTGATTCGCGACAAGGCGGGCGTCCTGTATTCGCCGAGCAGCAACGACATTACCGCAGAGGTGATCAAGGAGCACAACAGACGGTTTGCCCAGTCGACCAAGGCGGCCGGCAAATCCAGCAGTCAGTGAGGATCCGGACATGGAACTTGCCCTTGCGGCCATCGCCCAAATGGTGGGCGGCGAGGTGATCGGTGATCCCCAAAAAACGGTTGTCGGCGCCGCCGCCTTCGAAACGGCCGCTCCCGATGAAATCGCCCTGGCGGGGGCGCCCCGCTACCTCAAGCAGATTGACGCCACCCGTGCCGGCGCGCTCATGGTGCCCCTGAAGTTCGAGGCCGCCGGGCGGAATCTGGTTCGCGTCGGCAACCCCGCGGCGGCGTTTGCCCGCGTGCTGAGCGTGTTTCACCCACTTCCGCGACCGGCGGCCGGGATCAGCCCCGGGGCCGTGATCGGCGGCGGCTTCAGCGTCGGCCTGGACCCCGCCATCGCCCCGATGGTGTTCATCGGGGAAAACGTCACTTTCGGTGATCGGGTGGCCGTCTATCCCGGTGTTTTCATCGGTGACGAGGTTTTCCTCGGCGACGATACCACGATTTTTCCCAACGTCACGATCATGCGCCGCTGCCGGATCGGGCAGCGGGTGATCGTCAACCCGGGGACAGTCATCGGCGCCGACGGCTTCGGCTTTGCCCCGGAGGGCGAGCGCTACCGCAAAATCCCCCACACCGGTAGCGTTCAGATCGATGACGACTGCGAAATTGGCGCCCTGAACACCATCGATCGGGCCACGTTCGGCAAAACCTGGATCAAACAGGGGGTCAAAACCGACAACCTCGTCCAAATCGCCCACAACGTCACCATCGGGGAAAATTCGGTTGTTGTCGCCCAGGTCGGGATTTCCGGCAGCACCGTGATTGGGAGGCATGCGGTGCTGGCGGGGCAGGCCGGCATTGCCGGTCACCTGACCCTCGGCGACAATGTGACCGTGGGACCCCAGGCCGGTGTTGGCAAATCCATCCCCAGCGG
>Ga0105100_10000180_pt1 | contig 36526 bp, 31 predicted proteins | sample PPLLak12cMay2015_2_FD_87033 | JGI IMG/M metagenome (GOLD analysis project Ga0105100, IMG submission 87033) | Freshwater sediment microbial communities from Prairie Pothole Lake near Jamestown, North Dakota, USA - PPLs Lake P8 Core (1) Depth... | ecosystem: Environmental > Aquatic > Freshwater >... | reverse complement strand
CGGCGAGCGGCTATAACCCGGCCTTGACCCGCTCAGCCGCCTCGCGCGTCATGCCCGGCACGGCCGCCAGCGCCTCGACGTCGGCTGCCCGGATCCGCTCCAGGTCGCCGTAGGCCCGCAGCAGCGCCTTACGCCGCACCGGGCCAATGCCGTCGATCGCTTCGAGTTGCGACGCCAGGCTGAGCCGGCGGTGCTGGGTTCGCTGCTGCCCGAGGGCGAAGCGGTGCGCCTCATCCCGAATGCGCTGCACCAGGTACAGGCCTTCGGACTTGCGCGGCAGCACCAGCGGATCCGGCCGGCCCGGCAAGTACAGCTCCTCGTTGCCTTTGGCCAGCCCAGCCAGCGGGATCTTCCCTTCGAGGCCATGGGCGGCAAGCACCTGGCGGGCACGGCCCAGCTGGCCCTTGCCCCCATCAATCAGGAGGAGGTCGGGCAGCGAACCGAAGGCCCGGTCGAGCTTACCCCCTGGCGCCTCGGCCCGCGCCAGCGAATCCTGCCAGCGCCGGAAACGGCGCGCCAGCACTTCCTCCATCGAGGCGAAATCATCCTGTCCGGTGACGGACTTGATGGTGAAGCGCCGGTATAGATTGCGGCTCGGCGCTCCTTGCTCGAAGACCACCATCGATCCCGCCGCCGCCGTGCCCTGCAGGTTGGAGATGTCATACCCTTCGATGCGATTGGGCGGCGTGCCCAGCCCAAGCTCGGTCTGCAGTTCTGCCAGCGCCTGAACGTGACGGCTGCGGTCGGCGGCCCAGCGCGCCCGCAGCATCGCCAGCGTCTCGGCAGCATTCTCTGCCGCCATCTGCACCAGTTCGCTCTTCACCCCGCGCCGCGGCACAACCAACTGCACCTTCTGCCCTCCGCGTCGGCTGCGCAGCCACTCCTCGATGATCGCCGCCTCCTCGATCTCGGCGGGCAGCAGCAATCGTTCCGGCACATAGGCCGCTTCGGTGTAGAACTGCTTGACGAAGGACTCGACCACTTCGTGATCCTCGGCCTGGTTTGCCCCCTCGAGCACGAAGTACTCGCGCCCGATCAGCTTACCGCCGCGCACGAAGAACACCTGTACACAGGCGTCGTGCTCATCGCGGGCAAAGGCGATCACGTCCGAATCGATCTTCTCCTGCGAGACCACCTTCTGCGTCTCGACCACGCGCTCGATAGCGTGGAGTTGATCCCGGATCGCCGCCGCCCGCTCATATGCCAGGGCCTCGGAGGCCCGCCTCATCTCCGCCTGCAGACGCTCCACCACGCTCTCAGTATTGCCCTGCAGGAAACGGCACAGATCGGCGATCATCTGGCGATATCCTTCACGATCGACGGCCCCGATGCAGGGTCCCTGGCACAACCGGATGTCGAAGTACAGGCACGCCCGCAGGTCGTTACCGGTGATTTCACGATCGCAGGTCAGGTAGGGGAAGATCTTGCGCAGCACATCCAGCGTCTGATGGACCGCCCAGACGCTGGTGTACGGCCCAAAGTAGCGGCTGCCGTCCTGCTCCATGCGTCGCGTCAGCGTGACCTTGGGAAACGCCTCCCCCCAGTGGACCTTGATGTACGGATACCGCTTGTCATCCTTCAGACGGACGTTGTACTTGGGACGATGACGCTTGATCAGCGTCATCTCGAGGATCAGCGCCTCCAGCTCAGAGCCGACGACGATCCATTCGACGTCACGGACATGACTCACCAGTTCGAGCGTTCGCGGGTGCAAGCCTTCGCTGCTTTGGAAGTAAGACCGGACGCGGCTGCGCAGATTGACGGCCTTGCCGACATAGATCACCTTGCCGGCTTCGTCCTTCATCAAATAGCAGCCGGCTTTGGCGGGGATGCCTTCCAGCATAGGTGCGAGCGCGGGGTGGGCGGTCACGGCGCCGGCGATTCTAGCATACGGCACCCGACCGCCGGCGAGCGGGCTGTATAATCCGCCTAGCATGAGCAAGCACATCGTTGCAATCCTTGTCTTTGTCGCGCTAAGCGCCGCCTGCGTTCCGAGCGCCGCCACCGAACCGGCGCCCGCACCCGCCACGCCAACGCGGGCAGTGGCGCCGTTCCTCACCCCGGAACCGACGCCGCAGGCCCCGCAGCGGCGCCTGACCGTGTGGCTCGCACCGGGATTCGCCCCATCGCCCGACACGGCGGCCGGTCAGTTGCTCGCCGAGCGCCTGGCAGCCTTCGAAGCTGCGCATCCCGGCCTGACCCTGCACACGCGGGTCAAGGCCCGCAGCGGTCCGGCGGGGCTGCTCGAAACCCTGACCGCCGCCTTCCTTGTCGCGCCGAACTCGCTGCCCGACCTGGTCACCCTGGATCGGGAGGCGCTGCATGCCGCCGCAGTCAAGTCGATGATCGTCCCGCTCGAGACCGTCCGCCTCGCACCCGCCTCTCCCGAGTGGAGTGAGCACGCCGTGCTCGCCTCGCAGGTCGATGGGATGCCCTTCGGCTTGCCGTTGGCCAGTGAGGCAGATGTGCTCGCCTACCGCGCCGACATCTATGGGTCCGCGCCGGATGACTGGAGTCAGTTGCTAAATGGACCGCGGCCCTTCGTCTTTCCTGCCAATGACCCATCGGCGGGATTCACCCTGGGCCAGTATCTGGCCCTCGGCGGCACCTTGACCGACGCCAGCGGCCGGCCCAACCTGGCGATCAGGCCCCTCACCGATGTACTGGCCTACTACGATGCCCTGCACGATTCCGGTGTCCTGCCGCTCTCCTCGACCCAGATGACGAGTACGCTGGAGAGTTGGGCCGCGGTGCGTGACGGTCGCGCCGCATCAGCCACCGCCCCGCTGAGCGCAGCCATGCCCTCCCTGGACAACCAGCGCCTGGCCGCCGCGCCGGTTCCCAGCCGCAGCGTTCCGGGGACGACACTGCTGAGACCCTGGAATTGGTCTATCGTTACGCGTGACCCGTCGCAGCAGCGGCTTGCGTCGCAGTTGATGGATTGGCTCTCGCAGCCTGAGTTCCTCGGACCCTGGACGCATGCCCTGGGCCTGCTCCCGCCGACGCCCGAAGCGTTGCAGGCATGGCCCGACGCGGAGGACGCCGGGCTCGCCGCCTCCCTGCTGGCCGCGGCCCAGCTAGCACCTGAACCCGACCTGCTGGCGATCCTGGGCCCGGTGCTTCAGCAGGCTACGCTCGCCGTGATCAGCGGACGCGAGTCTCCGCAAGATGCAGCCGCCGCCGCCATCGAGGCCATACGCAGTCCCTGATGTCCCCACCCGAGACGCGCGCCCAGGGCTTGAACGAGGGGTGCAGCCCGCGTGGCCGCTGAGCCACTGCAGCTCCAATCGGCGCAACATCTGTCCGAGATTGCCTGGGCGTTCCGCCAGGCCGTCGACCCCGCACAGGCCGTGCACCGCGTGCTGCGCCTGCTGCCGGAGGAGCTGCAGATCGCGGATCATCGGATCCCTCTGGCAGACGGGGCGCGGGTGTATCTGGCCGCGATCGGCAAGGCAGCCCCTGGCATGGCACAGGCGGCTGCCGCCGTGCTCGGCCCTCGCCTGACCCAGGGCGTGGTCACTGTGCCGCTCGGCCTTCGAGTTGATCCCTCCCCTCGCCTGATGCATGTGGTTGCCGGACATCCGCTGCCGGATGAGGGCAGCCTGGCCGCCGGTCAGGCGCTGCGGCGGATGCTGCAAGGCGCCCGCCCCGACGACGTGCTGCTGGCGCTCGTCAGCGGCGGAGGATCCGCCATGCTCGAGATCCCCGCCGAGGGGATCAACCTGGACCAATTGCGCGCCGTCAACGACCTGCTGATCCGATCCGGCGCGACGATCCATGAGATCAACACCGTCCGCCAGTCACTCTCGGTGGTCAAGGGCGGCGGTCTGGCTGCCCTGGCCGCTCCGGCGCGGACGGTCGGCCTGCTCCTATCGGATGTGGTCGGCGACTGCCCCGAATCCATCGCCTCCGGGCCCACCGTGCCGGTGCCCAGTCGGCGCGCCTCCGCCCGGGATGTTATTGAGTGCTACCGGCTGGAGCCGTTGCTCCCGCCGGCGGTGCTGCAGGCGCTCCGCGCCCCCTCACCGACTGTGCTCACAGCCACCCCGCTGAACGTTCTGGTGGCGACCAATCGCCTCGGCCTTCAAGCGGCTGCACTCGCTGCGGGCCGGCTCGGATTTGCGGTGCAACTGTTTCCCGAGCCGATGCAGGGGGAGACGCACCAGGTGGCACGTGCGTTCGCCCTTGCCCTGCGTCGGGCCCAGCCGCCTGCCTGCTTGCTGCTCGGTGGCGAGACCACCCTCGAGGTCCGGGGCGGGGGACGCGGCGGGCGCAACCAATCCTTCGCCCTGGCGGCGGCTATCGAGCTGCAGGGCGCTGCCCACACGCTGCTGGCGGCCATCGCCAGCGATGGCGTCGATGGACCCACCGATGCGGCGGGCGCCGTCGTCGACGGTCAGACGGTCTCCCGTCTTCGGCGACAAGGCGCTGACCCGCGGGATCACCTGCACCGCCGCGACGCCTATCCAGCCCTGCAAGCGGCCGGAGCGCTGATCTTCGGCGGGCCCACCGGCACCAACGTCGGCGACTTCGTGATCGGCTTGGGCTACGCCGCCTGAAGCGGGCTCGCGTTGACCGGCTCACCCGGCGAGGGTAGAATTCCGCCCCGCCACAGTTACGCTACGAAGAGGACCCATGACGATACACTTCGGCACCGATGGTTGGCGGGGTGTGATCTCCGACACCTTCACCTTCTCCAACCTGCGTCAGGTTATCCAGGCCATTTCCGACGCCATCACCTCCGGCGAGTGGCTCAACGGAGAGATCAACGGCATCCACCCCGATGCGCACCGGATGGTGGTCGGCTTTGACACGCGTTTCCTGTCCGACCGCTACGCAGTGGAAGCCTCGCGAGTGCTGGCGGCCAACGGCTACCGGGTGCACCTGACCTCGGCCGATGTGCCCACCCCGGCGCTCTCGCTGGCGGTGCGCCAGATCGGCGCGGTTGGCGGCGTGATGATCACCGCCTCGCACAACGCACCCCGCTACAACGGCGTCAAGCTCAAGACCGCCTACGGTGGATCGGCCTCACCCGAGCAGTGCCGCCGGGTCGAGGTGTACCTTAACGACAACGAGAACCTCGGCCGCGGCCCCAACCTGATGGACTATGAGCAGGCGCGCTCGGGCGGCCTGATCGAGCGCTTCAATCCGACGCCGGCCTACTACGCCCACCTGCGCACGCTGATCAATTTCGACGCCATCGCCGACAACCCACAGCTGGTGGTGGTCGACTCGATGTTCGGCTCGGGCCGCGGGCAGATCAAGGGCATCCTGCAGGGCACCGGCTGTGAGGTGTTCGAGATCCGGGGCGAGATGAATCCCGGATTCGGCGGCGTACATCCGGAGCCGATCGATCGCTATCTGGGCCCCTTGGCGGGAGCCATTGCTGCCGGGCACGGCCAGCTTGGCTTAGCCACCGACGGCGACGCCGACCGCATCGGCGCCATGGACCGGCGCGGAGCCTACGTCGATCCGCACCGTATCCTGGCCCTGGCCGCGCGCTATCTCATCGAGCAGCGCGGCTGGCGCGGTAAGCTGGTCAAGACCGTGTCGACGACCCAGATGATCAACCGCCTGGGGGAGAAGTACGGACTCGAGGTCGTCGAAACCCCGGTAGGCTTCAACCACATCGCCGACTGGATGCTGAAGTCCGACGTTCTGATCGGCGGCGAGGAGTCTGGCGGCATTTCGTTCAAGGGACATATCCCGGAGGGAGACGGCATCCTGATGGGCCTGCTCTTGGTCGAGATGGTGGCCGTCAGCCGCCTCCCACTGGATGAGATGATCAGCCAACTGCTCGAGGAGTTCGGCCCCTCGCACTACCGGCGCCTCGATCTGCGCCTGAGCCACCCGATCCCCAAGGCGCGCATGGTGGAGCAGCTGGTGGATCAAGCTCCAGCAACGATCGGCGGCATGCAGGTCAGTCAGGTGTCCGCCACCGATGGCGTCAAGTACATGCTGGCCGACGATTCGTGGCTGCTGATCCGCCCATCCGGAACGGAACCGGTGCTGCGCATTTACGCCGAGGCGCGCCAGCCGGGGATGGTCGAGGCGCTGCTCGAGCACGGGAAATCCGTCGCCGAGACGCGCGGCTAGCCCATCCCGACGCGGGGCCAATCCCGCACCTTCAGTCTGAGCAGAATCTGCTTGCGGGAACCGGCATCAGGCTTGCCGTCAGGCGCCCGGCGAGCCGCTATTCGGCCGGTCCTTCGTCGCTGCGCGGCGCGCCCAGCAGCTTGTAGCCCCGTCCGCGCACGGTCACCAGGTAGCGGGGATTGGCCGGGTCACCCTCGATCTTGCTGCGCAGCCGGGAGACCAGCTTCTCGACGCGGGCATCATCGACCTCGTCGAGGAAGTTCTCTCCCCACACCCGGGTGACGATCAGGTACTTGTCGGTCAGCTTGTCGCGACGCTCGTCGAGCAGCTGCAGCAGCTTGAACTCGAGATCGGTCAGCAGCGGCACACGCACGCCATTGACCGAAACCTCGCCGGCGTCGGGATCGATGCGGATCCCGGCAGCCCCATCTGTGCCGCGACCCCGCAAGCGGATGAAGGCCGCCAGCAGTTCGGAGCGCAGCCTGCCTGCCTCGAGCAGGCCGAGCTCAGCCATTTCCAGCGTAACCGGGAGTCCGGCGGTGAGGGCGCCTTCGGCCGCACGCGCCGTCAGGTCAGCCTGTTCCGGCGGAGAGAGTTGATTCCAGATCTTCAAGCACTCCGCGCGCGCCGCCGGATGACGGATCACGTGTTCCGCCGGTGGACGGCCGTCGGGGATCTGCTCGTCCGCCAGGGCCAGGCCGGCAGCGATCAACATCCCGGGATGTCCGCCCGAGATCTGCCAGGCCATCCGCTCGGCCTGGGCCAGCAGGCCGGGCAGCTTCAAGCCGGCCAGCAGCGCCATGCCTTCAGCTTCCGTCAAGGGCTGCATGACATAGGTCGAGCGCGCGAACATCTCGGCAAACTCGTCCTCCAGCACCGTCCCGCGCAGCTGCGACAGGCTGCGCAACGTCGCGGTCACGAACATCAGCTGCTGGGGGAAGCGATCGCGCAGGGCGCGCAGGTTGAGCAGGGCTCGGTCGTCCAGCGCCAGGTACAACTCATCAAACTCGTCGATCAACAGGCACAGATCCTTTGCCAGGCCGGCGCACACCTCGGTCAGGGCCAGATTGAACGACAGGGAGGCCTGGAAGGCGGTCTCGGCCTCGGTCACCGAGAAATGGAAGTCGCGCACCGAGGCAGTCAGCTCAGCCGGGCCGATCGGCGTCAGGTAATCCAGCAGCGAGCGCAACACGATCTCGTAGAACGCCTGGGCGGTGATGGCTACGGCCCGGTTGCAGTCGACGAACACGAGCGCAGCCTCGCGACCGGCGGCTGCCCGATAGAGCTCGGCGGCCTTCGGTCCCGCCAGCGACTGCATCAGGGTCGTCTTGCCCGTGTTGCTCAGGCCAGTGACCGCCACACAACTTCCGCTGGCGAGGTCATGCAGGATCTCTTGCGACAGGGAGGCGAAGGACAGCTCAGGCACGCCATGATCTCCCAACATACAGGCAGGGCCTGACGGCGTCAGGCCCTGCCCGAAAGGATACCAGCCATTGGCCGCACCAGGTCCGTGCGGCTACACAACCGTTCGGGTGCGCATCCGGCGGGCGAGGAAGATCACCACCGCCAGGGCACCGCCCATCACGAGCAGGCCCGGCAAGCCGACTTCATCGGCAAAACCGGTGGAGGGCAACGCCGTCGGGGTGGCGGTCGCCTGCAGCGCGCTCAACGTAGCCTGCGCCGCCGCCGTGGCCAGGGCCGGGTCAACCGTGGCCTGGGCTACCACCGGCGTGTTGCTAGCCACCGCCACCACTGCCGTGGGCGTGATTGTCGCCGTCGGCGTGCGGCTTGGCGGCGGCTGGGTGGGCACCTGGGTCGGCCGGGCGGCGGCCGCCGTCTGCGTGAAGGAGGCGGACACGCGCGTGTTCTCGAGCACGATCTGCGTCGCCTCGGCCTCGGCGTTCTGCCGCTGGCTTGGGGCGAGCACCAGGGCGTACACGCCCAGGCACACCATGCTCAGCACGAGCAGCGCGCCGATGCCCCCGACGGCGACGATGAACGTCCGGTTCGAGCTTTCCTCCTCGGGCGGAGGTGCACCAATCTCAAAGTCGTCAGTCATCGTCGCCTCTCCTTGCTCCGTCAGCCACTCTACGGATTCTCGTTACAGCAAGACGTCCAGATTCGCCAGCGGGACGCTGCGGGTGCCGATCCCCTCCAGCTCCACCAAAGCGCTGCGCGCCAGCAGCCCGCTCGGATAGTCTACTGCCTTCGCCGGCAATTCACGAATGGAGCCAACCGCTCCGGCATGCGGCGGCCTGACCACGCGCACCCGCGTCCCCGGTGTCAGGGTCACCACTTCCTCGGGCAGGTCGGTCTTGCGTCCGGCTGGAAGCGGAATGATGAGCTCCGGCCGCTGCTGGCTGAAGTTGTCACCCATGCGGCCGTCGATGGCCGCTTCCCGGCCGGCGTTGGTCGTCAACAGCGCGTAGGCGGCATTGTTCATCGGGATCTCGCCAAAGCCCTCGGTCAGCACAACCGGGAACTGCATGCGCATCAACTGGGCCACCAGATCGGAGGTCGCCGAACCCACCACCAGCCCGCGCACGGTGAGCTGGGTCATCTGTTGCAGCGTGCTGGCCTGGTCGAGGATTCCCCCGGTCAGCAACGCACCGCGCAGATTGATGTCGAGCTGCTCAGAGCGGATGCGCTCGCCGGCGCCTCCGACCGTGCGCAACATGGCGAACTCCTGCCGGCCATTGCCCCAGATGCCCTGCACCAACGCCCCCGTCGTCTCCAACGTCACGCTGCGCGTCCCGTCGGTTCCGATGATCATGCCCGGAAAGCCCGCCCGCAGGCCGATCGGCTTGCCGCGCACTTCGTACAGCAGCCGACCCCGCTGGAAGGTGACGATCCTACCCACTGCCGGGGCCCGCACGGTGCGTCGGCCGACTCCGGCCGGGCCAGCGATCAGCTCGCCCGCTTCCAGGCGGTCTCCCGCCTGATGGAGCAAGTAGCGTGCCACATCCTTCTCAGGCACGCCCAATCCGCGCACGAGATCCAGGAAGACATGCGACGGCGCCAACTCCCCCTCGGCGATGACGTCGCTCGCCAGCACCTTTTCGTTCAGGCGCGCAACCACCGTCCCTGGTCCAGGCAGCTTGCGTTCCCTGCGGATCAGGCCCAGTGGAGTCACGTGCGAGACAGGCGCAACGATATCCGGCATCTCAGACGTCCGGCACCGGTGTTGCAAGAGCCGTACCAAGGCGGCTCATTCGACGGCCCCGATATCCCACAGCCACTTGTGATTTACGTCCCGCCGCCGCTCCGCATCCCGCGGCAGCACCAGCGGACGCCCGCGGGCATCCACGATCAGGCCCAGCGAGCTGCCAAACACGCGCAGCGTGCCGGCCTTGCCAGGGCCGCCGAAGCCGACGTCGAAGCCGCGTTCCGGGCGGAGCATCAGCCGCCCGTGCAACGCTGGCCCCATCGGCACCACCGCCAGCTGGCCGTAGCGGACAACCCCTTCAGTCACCTCCCCGTTGTCCCGCTCCAGCCGCAGGTGCAGGATCGGACGCCCCGACTTGGCGCGTCCCACCGGGGAGATCACCGTGCCCAGGCTGACGAAGCTGCCCGACTCCAGCACGTGGACGCTGGCCATCGGGAGCGTGCTCATGGCGGCCCCCAGGCTGGGGGCCAAGTTATACGGGTCGAGGACCATCGTCACCACGCCGGTCGGCTGCAGCGCGTCCAACAGTGCCAGCGCGGCGTAGCCCGGACGCGGCGTGCGCGACAGGACCCCGCCGCTGGCCAAGATGCGCTCCACGGGGGGCAGGAACCCACTGCGGTTGACTGCCCTGGGCCAGGAAGGCCGGCTGAGCGCCAGCGCGGCACGCATCAGCTCGCGGGCCAGTGCGAATTCCAGGTGCAGCTCATCCTTCTCGGCGGGGACGGTCCCCGGTCGAAGGCTCTTGTTGTAGATATAGTCGCGTACCTGGCTGAGCGGCATCTCGAAGGGCAGCCAGCGCTGCACGTCTTCCAGATCGGCATGCCGCAGCAGCCCGGGCAGCGAGCTACCCAACCCCAGGTCGGCGCGCACGGTCATGTGAAGCGATCCGCCAAATGAGGCACCCAGCATGACATGGCTCGCCCCAACGTCCACCCCCAGCACTCCGCGGCGCGGGTCGTAGATGTGTCCGAGATAGCGCAACACGCGACCAAACCCATCCGCAGTCAACTGCATGTGGCCGCCCGACCACTGGCGCAACTCCTCGAGGCCGATGATGCGCGCCGAGCGCAGCTCAAGGATGGCTTCAGAGACCCGCTGCCGCGCCGGAGACAGATCCTCGACTTCCAGGCTCGGACGAATGTTGGGCGCGTGCAGCACAGGCACCGAGGGCGAGAACACCTCCGTCACGGCCTGGCCCAGTTGCCGGTTTCCGGCAAAGACCACGCGCACCTGCTCCTCCTCGGGGTTCATCGCCAACGCCAGGCCGATCGCCTCGGCAATCCGCAGCACGCTCTGCCCCGCCCCGCGATCGGTGCCCCCGGCAATCAGCACCAGGTCGGGCCGGGCGCTTCGGATCACGTCGATGCGCTCTTCCTCGCGGCGCCGATCGGTCAGCAGGATCTCGCCTACTACTTCAACATAGGAGGTGTCGGCCAGGCGGCGCAGGCTCTGCATCGAGACGCCGGGCATCATCCCCACCAGCACCGCTCGCACCTTCGGCCCGGCGGAGGCGGTGGCGATGAACAGGTCGACGCCGGCCCCGCTGCTGCTGGCCGGCAGAATCAGATTCTCGCTCCCGTCGACCAGCGGCCGGCCGGTCACCGATTGAACCTGTTCGATGGCCTGGCGCACACCTTCGCTGATATCGAGCAGCGGCGTGCCGGCCGTGGTCGCCGCTCGCCCCGTGGCAACCAGGCGGTAGCGGCCTTCGACGACGTCGAACAGGCTGGCGCGCGTGTGCACGCTGCCCACATCGATCGCCAGCATGGTTTCCGCCTCGACGCCTGTGCTCATCCCAGTATCTGGCCCGTTACCCCGAGCACTGCGCCCCACAGGAACTGCAGGCGCTGCGCCAGCACCACAATGGCGGCCATCAGCGCGCCGCCGAACATCACGCCAAAGGTGACGGCGATGAACAGCCCCGCCAGCGTCCGCACCCCTCGCTGCCAGGTCCCCATTGATTCAGCACCGGAAAGCCCTGCCGGTTTGCGCTGCGTGAAGCGGAAGCTGCCCAGGGTCAGCAGCGTGCCGGCGAGAACAATGATGACGTTGGCCAACCGCTCGAGGCCGGCCTCTCCCGTGCGCGGCGCCACCGCCGTCGGGTCGAGCGTCTGCACAGCAGCCGCCGTCTGCGGCAGCAACGTGCCGGTGATCGCCCCGCCGACAACCACCGCCGCTGCCACGCCCAGCAACAGCGCCAACGGCAGGCTCCCCAGCCGAGCTGATCCCGGCGAAAGCTTCAACAGCAGCAGGACCACCAGGATCCCCGGCAACAGCACGCTGGTGATCAGCTCAGGATCGAGCAGACCGCTCACGCCCGCCTGCAAGACGGGGTCGATCAACCCGGGCCACAGCACGCTGCGAATCATCACCACGCCGGCGTAGCCCGACGCCACACCAATGAAGAGGTAGGCCGCGATCCGGAACAGCGGGTTGTCGCCGAGCAGGTAGCTCAGCACCATCAGCGTGAGCAATGCGGCGGCCAAGGGGCCGAGCACACTATCCAGCAGCGCCGCCATGTCGGTCATCTCTGCGAGCCTCGCAGCTTGCGCTGTTGGTTGACCCACGCCCCGAACGCCGGCACCCACCCCAGGAGCATGAACACGACCGCCGTCCAGGCCGTCAGGCCGAAAGCGTTCCACAACCCGAAGGCCGAGCCCGGGCGGCCGAGGCGCATGGAATAGGAGAGAGCCGTCGGAAGGCCGGAAAGCATACCGTCTACCTGCGGGTTCTGCGCCTCATAGTACGGCCGGAGCACAGGGTCGGCCCCGGTCGTCATGACGAGCACCAACGGGGTGGCCCCCAGCCACGGCCCGGTCTGCTCGACCCAACCGCGTGCCGTCTCGGCGCTGCTGCTGATCACCACCACCATCCCGAAGTCCGCCGCTTCATCGACGCCGGCCAGCATCGGCACCTGCCATGGCGAGCTCAGCGGTGTTCCATCGGGCGCGCTCGGAAGGGCGTAGCCGCTCACCGGGACGGCCAGCGGGTCCTGGCTCCACAGCTGGATGCCGGTGGAGCCACCTGGCAGATAGCCCAGATTGACGTAGCCCTGTCCGCTGCTGTACCCGTAGTTTGCGCCCAGCGCAGTCAGCTGTTGATCCGCCAGCAGGGCGCCGGCGGGAAGCGTCGAGAGCGCGGCGATGGCAAGCCCTTGCTGCATCATTTGCTCAAGCATCGGTTCGGCGACTGCCTGCATCTCGCCAGCGTGGCCCGGCTCAAAGTCGAAGACCACCAGTGCCGGCCGGTTCGCCGGCGCGGCGGCAATCAGGTTGACCAGCGGATCGAGCTCGAGCGGGACCGTGGGCGGCAGCGGGAAGACCGGGACGCCGAGGACCGTCGGCAGGGCGGCCGCCGCCAGCAAGATCCCCGCCGCCAGCCAGCGCACGATGGGCACGCGGCGGCTTCGAGGCGCCGGCGGAGATACCTCCCGCTGCTCCTCCTCAACCAGCCGGTGCATCAGTTCCGCCTGAGCGTATTGACGCTCGTTGGACTCCAGGTGAGCCGGCCCGGAGCTGGCCATGCGCGGGATGGCGACCACGGGCTCAGCCAGCAGCACACCCCGCAGCCCAGCCAGCGGCCCGGCCGCCTCAACGGCCTGTTCCTCCTCCGGGCCGATCTCGACCGATGAGCGAAAGGCGTCGACTGGCCGCATGGCCTCGAGCCAGGCGGGTAGTGTGGCAGGCGCCAGATCCGGCCTGCCTTCGACGGGTTCCCCCGTCGCCGCCTCCGATCCAAGCTGGCCCAGCCACTCCGGCAGGGAAAGCGCCTCAGCCGAGAAGTCGTCCCCGGGAAGCTGAGGGCCCGTGAGGTCCGCATCCTTCACCAACGCCGGGATGTGCGGCATCGCGCCCAAACTGGGCGGCGGCTGAGCGCCCTCCGCCTCGAGTTGCCCGAGCCAACTGGGGGTCGGGCCCGCTGCGGGCGCGCCCAGATCCACCCCACTCCCAGGGTGGAATGCGCCGCTATCCGTCACTCCCGGCTCTCGCACCCCGGTCACTGGGTGGCCTGCCTTCGGGCTCCCCGGCGGGTAGAAGACTCCGCTGTCCGTCTCGTCGAGGCCGGGAAGTTCCAACGGCGGCAGGGGGCGGGAGTCCGATTCGTGCGGCTGCGAGCCAGCTGGTTCGGGCAGATTGGGCACCCCAAGCGGCATTTCCCCACCGGTGGCCTCGGCCTCCTCAGCTTGCCGCTCGCGGACGCGCGCCAGCCAATCCGGCACCTGCTCGCCTTCGCCGGCGGCGTCGGCTAGGCCCGCCCCTTGAACCCAGCTCGGCGGTTCTCCCGCCGGAGGCCCGGTCTGTGACGAGTCGTCCGCCTCACGCAGTTGGGAAAGCCAATCCGAGGAGGGAGGCGGCGGCGCCACTGGTTCGCCTTCGGCCCGGATGGCGGCCAACCAGTCCGGCACCTCACCCGGATGCACGCCCTCCGCCATCAGGCGCGTGCCACACTCATCGCAGAGCTGTGTGTCTGGGGAGTTGAGGCGACCGCAGTTGGGGCAGCGAAGGTCGGCCAAGCTCAATCTCCGTACGGCCGATCCGTGGCCAGCAGAACCCGCAGCCCCGCCGTGATCGATCCCAGTGCCACGCCCAGCAGCAGGCCGCGCGCCCCGCCGACCGCCCACACTTCCGCCAGCCACGTTCGCAGAATGCCAAAGGGCTCAGCCAGGCCGGGCAGGATCAGCCACGGGGCCGAGCCCAGGATGAAGACCACAGCGGAAACCATGAAGGCGATGTTGAACAGATTGGGGCGGCGGGCAATGAGCCGGTAGCCGGCAGCCGTCAGGCTGACAGCCAGCAAGGCGATCAGCGTGGCCTCGACCGGAAGCTGGACGTAGCGGAAGAGCGATACCACGGCGCGATTGTCCAGGCCGAACAGCATCCCCAGGGTGAAGGTCACGGCAAGCATCACAACCAGCAGCGCACTGTAGGCCCAGCCCTTCTCCTGGCCACCGATCTTCCCCAGGTGCACACCGACCAGGTTGAGCAGCCCGATCAACAGCGCCGCGGCGCTGAGCAGAACGGCCGTCTGCTTAAGCCACTGACTGATGTCTGACAGGTACGGGAGGTCGAGAAAGTAGGACAGCAGCACAATTGCCCCGGCTGCTCCTGCAATGAACGCCAGCAGGTAGGTCGAGGCGCGCTTCACGGGATTACCCCGAAGGTCTTCAGCAGCGTGCCGATCAAGACGCCGGCGACGATCAGCACCCGCACCAGATCCTGCGTCCTCAGGCTGCCGCGATGCATCGAGCCGGCGTTCAGGTAGGCGCCGCCAGCGAACACGTCCTCACCGATCAGCGGATTCTCGACCGTGGCGTACAGGAGCGCCTGGGATTGAATGTCCTGGGTTCCGCCCAGGGTGAAGGTCTGCTTGCGCTGGCCGGCATCGGCCACCAGCGCGCCCTCGACGCCGAAGCGCCCCAGCATCAGATGGACCGAAGCGTCCTCATCGTTAAGGACCGCCGGGACACCGGCAGCGTAGGAGAGCGGCGTTGCCCCCACCAACCGGCCGGAGCTGGCATGGTAGCGGTCGGCTGCGCGCACTCTGCGGTAGGCGCTGCGGATGGTGTCCTGAGCCAGAATGACCAACGCACCATCGGCGGCCGTAACCACCGGCGGCCGGTCGCTCATCGTCGCCGCTTCGGCGACCCGGGTGAGCATCGACAGCCCCGCCAGCGCCGGTCCGGTCTCGCTGCCGAGCAGCGTGCCGGTCCCCAGTGAGAAATGGACCCGCTCGCCGGCCTCAACCGCTCGCTCGGTGGCGCCTCCCAGCGCGTCGAAAGCAGGAATCGAACGGAAGCGAGCCGGCCAACGCCGCTCGACCAACGCCAAGGCAATCATCAGGAACACGAAGATCAGCACGAGGAACAAGCCGAGGCCGCCCAAGACCGTCATCGATTGTGCTCCGAGTTCTCCAAATCTTCGATCAGGCGGTCAAGCGACGCCGGGTTTTCAAGCAGCCGGGCAGTGTGGGTCAGGTCGGCGGAAGGTGCAAGCAGCGGGTGCAGGAGATAGAGGACTTGAGCGCCGACGGTCGCAAGGGGAGACACCGCCTCGAGGACGGCGGCGGCAGTCGTCCCCCTGCCCGTCTGGTGCAGCCACCGCAGCCAGGTGGGCGTCGTCGGCGGGACAGGGTCCATCGCGCGCAGTATAGCATAACGACCCTGGGCAGGCCACTCGCCGCAATCCTGGCGCAAGTGCGGCAGGAGTCGCCAGTCCTTCCGCTCGGCGTCGGCCCGCCCTGTGGAGCGTGGGTCGGGACCTCGGCATCCGGCGCGCTATAATCCAGCACGCGTGTTCGAGGCCGGCATCGTGAGTTTGGATCTGGCAAGGCTGCTCTCGCAGGTCGATCAGCTCGGCGCAGAGACTGCCCAGCGGCAGGTCGAACGCGCTGCCGCGCTGCCCAAGGCGCAGGCCGCCTTGCACCAGGCGGCCGGCCTCGACCCGTCCGCGATCCAGCAACGCATCGAGCGAGCCGGCGATCGCTGGCGCGGCGCCTCGCCCGGCTCTGAAGCCTGGCAGATCAGCCTTCCTGCGCCGCCCCTTCCCCCACGCTGGCACGCCATCGGGGCCGATGGTTCGCAGGTGTATCCCGACCGCCACGCCGCGGCGCAGTTCTGCCTGGTCAACGTCGGCAGTTTGTGCCTGACCCATGGGAGCGGCGAAGCGCCAGTCGCCAGCAGTCGGCCACGGTTGCTCTTCCGCCAAGATGAACTCACAACCACCCAGGGGGAGGCGGTCGACGCCGCCCTGGTGAACGGCATGCGGGATGTGGCTGAGATGACGGAGCTGGCGGACCTCGCCGAGCGCTTCCCGGCCGAGCCGACGCTGGCGCTGCTCGACAATGGCCTGCTGCTCTGGCTCGCCCTGCAGGAATTCGAGCGCCGTGCACCCGAGGTCGATGCGCTGCTCAAGCATTACCTGGGCCAGATGGACCGACTGCGCCGGACGCAGGCCGCGCTGGCCGGTGTGATCGACCGGCCCCGCGGCACCAACCTGCTGCGCCTGGTCGAGTTGTGCATGCTGCCCCCGGAGCAGGTCAACCCCGAGTCGGCACGCCTGCGCCGCTTTCCCAATCTGGTGGACCGCGACTTGCTGGAAACGTTGCTGCCTCCGGGCCATCGCAGCGCGATGTTCCAGGTGGTATCGCCCTTGAATGCAGCCTTCGAGGCGCGGGGCCACGGCGTCCATTTCTTCTACCTGAACACCGGCTACGACGGCCAGATTGCACGCGTCGAAGTCCCCGCCTGGGTTGCCGAGGATGCGGATCGCCTCAGCTGTGTGCACGCCGGGATCCTGGAGGAGTGCCGGCTGACGGGCATTCCCTACGTCCTGGTCCGAGCCCACGAGTTGGCCGTCGTCACGCAGCATGATCGCAGTGCGCTGGAGTCGTTGATTGCCGGCGCGCTGCTGCGGCAAGGGATCGAGCCGCGCATCTCGCAGAAGTCGACCACCAAGCGCTGGACCGCCTCCCGCCGGCGGCACCGGCTGTAAGGAGAGCAGCAGGATGACGGAGAAGCGAACGGTGATCGGACGGGTGACGCGCTGCAGCATCCGAGGCTTCGTGGGTGGCATCCGGCTGCGCCAGCCCGATCTGCCGGTCTTCGGCGGATGGTGTCAGGCCCCCGCCCAGGGAGGCGAGACCGCGGTGGTCGGCCTGATCTACGACATCAGCATCGAGGACGACGAGCTCGCCCGGCAGCTGGCTGCTGCGGACGCCCCTTCACCGGAACAGCAGGCGGACAGCCAACTCAATCGCCCGATCCCGATCGAATTGCAGGCCCTGACCGTCGGCTACCGCCGCGCTGGCACCTGGGTCCAGGCCCTGCCGCCCCAGCCCCCCATCACACTGGCCGAGATCACCGGCCTCGAGCCAGCCGAGGTGCGTGCCTTCACCCAGCGCCTCGATTTCCTGCCCCTGGCTCTGAGCACCGCCGAAGTGCCGGCGGATCAGGTGGTGGCGGCCGCGCTCCGCCAGGCGGCCGAAGCCCGCCCGCGCGACGAGCGGCGCCCCTTCCTGCTGCAGGCTGGCCAAGAATGCGCCCGCTGGCTCGGTCAGGATCTCGGGAGGCTCGAGCGCCTGTTGCGTGACCTGCAGGCAGGAGGTGAGGCATGAAACCAGCCGCCGCCCCCACCCGGCGCGCCGCCAATCCAAGCGAGGGGCAACGATGAGCGAGTCGCCCCGCCTCGACGAGTACTTCGGCCAACGCCCGAGCGAGATCCCCCTCGGGCTGGTCGTCGGCGGCTCGCTGTCCGAAGGGCTGCTTGTGCGCCTCGACCCTCACCTGTCGATCGAACGCCTGGCAGTCGGGCGCTACGTCGTGGTCGAGGGCCAGAGCGGCCGGCGCTTCTTCGGCCTGGTCACCGATATCGCCCTGGACGCCACCAATCCCGGACTGGCGCATCAGCCGCCGGGCCCGGCCGATGCATTCACGACTGAGGTCTACCGGCGGGCCGTCGCCTACGGCACGCTGCACATCAGCCCGATGCTGATGCTCGACCCGGAGGACGAAGCGCCGCGTCCGATCAAGACCATCCCTGCTCACTTCTCGCGCGTGGCCGAGGCCACCGCCGACGACGTGGCCCGCGTCTTCGGTCCCGAGGACGAGAGGCACTTGTTCCTGGGAACGCCGCTCGACATGGAAAACGTGCAGGTCAACCTGGACCTGGCGCGTTTCGTCGAGCGATCGTCGGGCGTGTTCGGCAAGAGCGGCACCGGCAAGTCCTTCATCACCCGCATCCTGCTGGCCGGCATCGTCCGCTCCCAACAGGCCTCGGCGCTGATCTTCGATATGCACAACGACTATGGCTGGGCGGTGAAGGACGAGGCCGGGCGCGAGTTCAAGGGACTGCGCCAGTTGTTCACCGACGGCAGCGTGAGCGTGATGACTCTCGACGAAGGCACCTCACGCGCCCGGGGCAGCAAGTACGACAAGGTCCTGCGCATCGGGTACGAACAGATCGAACCCGAAGATCTCGAGCTGCTCGCCGGCCTGCTTGGACTCAATGAGACCCAAGTCGGGGCCCTTCACGTCCTTCACAGGCGCCTGGAAGAGCGCTGGATCGAGAGAATCCTCCAGGACGAACCCGATCCCATCATTCAAGATCTCATTGACAGCAACCGCATCGCGGAGGCGACTTTCGATGCGTTGCGACGCCGGCTGGAGCGCCTGCGCAGGATGGATTTCCTCGTTCCCGGGAAGGGTGAGGAATTCATCGAAGACTTGTTCAACCGGCTCAACATGCCTTCCAGCGTGGTGCTGGAGTTCGGAAGGCATGGCACCAACCTGGCCGCCTATCTCTTGGTCGCCAACTTCCTCACACGCCGCATTCACCACCGCTACGTGTCTCAAATGGATCGTGCCGCTGGCAAGCAGGGCGAGGAGCCAAAGCCGCTGGTGATCGTCATCGAGGAAGCGCACAAGTTCCTTGATCCCAGGGTGGCCTCGGACACCATCTTCGGCACCATTGCCAGGGAGATGCGCAAGTATCGCGTCACCTTACTGATCGTCGATCAGCGGCCGAGTGGCATTGACGATGAGGTGATGAGCCAGATCGGCACGCGCGTCACCTGCCTGCTCGACAACGAAGCCGATATCCGGGCAGTGTTCTCCGGCGTGAGCGGCGCCAGCGCGCTGCGCGAGGTGCTGGCGCGCCTCGACACACGCCAGCAGGCGCTGGTGCTCGGCCATGCCGTGCCGATGCCGGTGGTCGTGCGCACGCGGGACTACGATCAGTCCTTCTACCTCGCCATGGGCGTGGCGGACGGCGAGCAGAAGAAGAAGCGCGCCCAGAGGGGCAGCGAAGCGCTGTTCGGCAGTTAGGCATTGGAAGTCAGCGGTCAGCGGTCAGCAATCAGCTGTCAGCGACTAGCTGCTGGCTGCCAGTTGCTAGTTGCTAGTTGCTTGCTACTCACCAAAGGAGGCGGCCGATGGAACCGATTGTCAAGCAGCGGGTGCTGCGTGCAGCGCCGCACGCCGTTTGGGCCGCCCTGACCGACCCAGGGGCGATCCGCGCCTGGATGGGCGAGGACTCCACCGTGGAGTTCGACCTGCGTCCGGGCGGCCGGTACCGGCTGTTCGGCGGCGAGACCGCCGGCGCCATCCAATCAATCGTTCGAGGTGGGCAGGCGCCTCACCTACTCCTGGCGTCAGGCGGAATGGCCCGCCGAGTGGGAGGACTCGCGCGTCGAGTGGACTCTGGCTCCGGCAGGCGCCGGCACTCACCTGCATCTCGTGCACGATGGTTTCCCCAACCAGCAGGAGCGCGACGGGCACGACAAGGGCTGGGACGAGTTCTTCCTCGGCCCGCTGCAGGAGAGCCTGGAGCAGCAGCGCTAGCCTGCAGCCGCGCGCCTTCGCCAAGCAGGCACCAGGCCCTGCCGACAGCATATCCCTCGCTGCCCCTCCACTTCCCCTCGCATTCGCTCGGGGCAGGCACTGCGGGGCAGGCGCTCAGGATGACACCTCCTCGGTCCGTGCCGCGGTGAACCCCTGGCGCTTCGGGATAACACCTTCTCGCTGCAGGCCGCCGTGAGCCCCCGGTGCTCAGCATGGCCCCTTCTCGCCCTTGTCATCCTGAGCCCCCGGCACGCGGGCGAAGGAACTGCTTGTTCCCTGCGCGTACGAGCCGCAAAGCAAATCCCTCGCTCCGCACGGGATGACACCTTCTCGCTGCGGGGCGGTCTGGGTGACACCTTCTCGGTCCGGGTCACCGTGGGTCCCCGCCCGCCTCGCCCCCCATGTCATACTGCCCTTGACAAAACCTGGACAGCCGGTTAGCATGGGGCACGTCAGGGGCGAGTGCTCAGCGCTCCGCCCGAAGGCCTGGGGGGTTGTTGGAGGTTTGGACGATGAAGTGGTCCTGGAAGATTGGCAAACTGGCTGGGGTGGACTTGTATGTGCATGCCACCTTCCTCTTGATCATCGGCTGGGTCGGCCTGAGCGCGTGGATGCAGGCTCGCACGGGAGAGGCGGTGCTGTCCAGCATCGGATTCACACTGGCGCTGTTTCTTTGTGTCATCCTGCATGAGTACGGCCACGCCCTCACGGCACGCCGCTACGGGATCAAGACCCGGGACATCACCTTGCTCCCGATCGGCGGCCTCGCCCGGCTCGAACGCATGCCCGACAAACCGATCCAGGAATTCTGGGTGGCGGTGGCCGGGCCTGCGGTGAATGTCGTGCTCGCCGTCCTGTTGGCGATTGTGCTGGTTGGCCTGGGCGGCTGGGTGTCGCTCGGCTCGATCAGCACGGCCAGCGGCGGCTTCCTCGAGCGGCTGCTGGCGGTCAACGTGTTCCTGGTGGCGTTCAACTTGATCCCGGCCTTCCCGATGGACGGCGGACGCGTGCTGCGGGCGCTGCTGGCAACGCGCCTCGAGTACACCCGGGCCACCTCCCTGGCCGCCAGCCTGGGCCAGGGGATCGCACTGCTGTTCGGCCTCATTGGGCTGTTCAGCAACCCATTCCTGGTCTTCATCGCCCTGTTCGTCTGGATCGGCGCGGCGCAGGAAGCGAGCATGGTCCAGATGCGCTCAGCGCTTGGCGGGATCCCGGTCAGCCGGGCGATGCTGACGCGGTTCGAGCGCCTGTCGCCGGCGGACCCGGTCAGCCGCGCCGTGCAGCTGATCCTGTCGGGCTCACAGCGCGACTTCCCGGTTGAGGAAGGCGGCGCTGTGGTCGGCATCCTGACCCGCAATGCGGTGCTAGCAGCGCTGGCGAACGACCGCAGCCAGGACCCTGTGAGCCAACTGATGAGCCGGGATTTCGAAGTCGCCGAGGCAAACGATATGCTCGAGAAGGCCTCCGCCCAGCTGCAGGCCTGCGGCTGTCACACCATGCCCGTGCAGCGGGACGGCCAGTTGGTCGGGCTGCTTACCATGGACAACCTCGGCGAGTTCCTGATGATCCGGCAGGCGCTTCACAGAGCACGCGGCCGCCCCGAGGCGCCTTCGGTCGCCTGACCCGGCCGATCCTCTCAGGAGCTGCAGCATGCAGACGCTGCTCGGAAAGCACTGGCATCACCTGCCTGCGCCCGAGACCATGAGACTGCTCGACTCGAACCTCGAGCGTGGGCTCGACCTGTTCGAGCTGCAGCACCGCCGTGAACGTTTCGGACGGAATGAGCTCACCCCTCGCCGGCGGACGAGCGCCCTCGTCCGCTTCCTGCACCAGTTCAACAACCCGCTCATCTACATCCTGCTCGCCTCGGCGTTGATCACTGCATTGCTCAAGGATCCGCTGGACGCCATTGTCATTCTGCTGGTGGTGGTGATCAACGCCTTAGTCAGCTACATCCAGGAATCGCGGGCGGAAGAGTCGATCGAGGCCCTGGCGCGCTCGATGACCGTCGAAGCCAGCGTGCTGCGTGGCGGCCGTCAGCAGCGCGTGCCCGCCGCCGATCTGGTGCCCGGCGACATCGTGCTGATCCAGTCCGGCAGCCAGGTCCCGGCCGATCTGCGCCTGGTCGCCGCGCGCGACCTGCAGGTTGCCGAAGCCTCGCTGACCGGCGAGTCGGCTCCGGTGGCCAAGGACGCCCTGGCGCTGCACGATCCCGACACCACCCTGGCGGACCGCAACAACATGGCCTACGCCTCGACGATGGTTTCCTATGGCCAAGGGACCGGCGTGGTGGTGGCAACCGGAGACTACACCGAGATCGGGCGCATCTCCCAACTTCTGTCCCAGACCCCGACGCTCGAGACTCCCCTCACCACCCGCATCCGCCAGTTCAGCCGCGTGCTGCTCTATGCCATCCTGGCCATGGCCGCCGCAACTTTCGCCGTGGGCGTGACTCGCGGCCAACCGGCGTTGGAGACTCTCTCTGCCGCCATTGCCCTGGCCGTTGCCATGATCCCGGAAGGTCTGCCGGCGGCGCTGACGATCACCCTGTCGATCGGCGTGGCCCGCATGGCGCGCCGGCGCGCCATCATCCGCAAGCTCCCGGCAGTCGAAACGCTCGGCAGCACGACCGTGATCTGCTCCGACAAGACCGGCACGCTGACCCAGAACCAGATGACCGTCCGGGAAATCTGGGCAGGCGGCGAGTGGCACGAGGTCAGCGGCGAGGGCTATGCCCCGCAAGGTTCGATCACCCGCCGCGGCGCCGAGCCGCCCACGTCGCCTCTGACCGCCTTGCAGGAGATCCTGCGCGCCGGCCTGCTGTGCAACGACAGCAGCCTGGTCGAACAGGAAGGACGTTGGACCGTGCAGGGCGATCCGACCGAGGGCGCGTTGCTGGCCGCCGCCGGCAAACTCGGCCTGGCCGCCCAGGCCGCCACGAGCTTCCGGCGAGTGGATACCATTCCGTTCGAGTCCGAGCACCAGTACATGGCAACGCTCCACGGCATGCCGCAGTCAGCGGAATTGGTCGCCTACATCAAGGGCGCGGCCGAGGTGCTGATCGATCGCTGTCGCGATCAGCTCGACCCCGCCGGCAAGCCGGCTGCCCTCGATCCCGAAGCGGCCCATCAGGCGGCCGATCAGATGGCCGCCGACGGTCTGCGCGTGCTGGCCTTCGCCCGCCTCAGCCTGCCGCCGGAGACCGACCGAATCCACCACCACCGCCTCGGGTTCGGCCTCACCCTGCTCGGCCTGCAGGGCATGATCGATCCCCCGCGCCCCGAGGCCATCGCCGCCGTGCGCGCCGCGCAGCAGGCCGGCATCCGCGTCAAGATGATCACTGGCGACCACGCCCTGACCGCGGCGACCATCGCCAGGCAGACTGGCCTCACCGAGCACGCCCCCGGTCGTCCGGCAGCCGTGCTCACCGGCAGGGCACTGGTGGCCCATTCCGATGCCGAGCTGATCGAGGCGGTCGAGAGCACCCACGTCTTCGCCCGGGTGACGCCGGAGCAGAAGCTGCGGCTGGTCGAAGCGCTGCAGGCGCGCGGCCACGTCGTCACCATGACCGGCGACGGGGTGAACGACGCCCCGGCCTTGAAGCAGGCCGACATCGGCGTCGCCATGGGGATCACCGGCACCGACGTCGCCAAAGAGGCCGCCGACATGGTGCTGACCGATGACAACTTCGCCACCATCGAGGCCGCCATCGAGGAAGGGCGCAGCGTGTTCGACAATCTGACCAAGATCATCGCCTGGACGCTGCCGACCAACCTGGGGCAGGGCCTGATCATCCTGGCGGCGATCATGCTCGGCATTGCCCTGCCGATCCTGCCGATCCAGATTCTGTGGATCAACATGACCACCGCCACGATCCTCGGCCTGGTGCTGGCGATGGAAGGACGCGAACCGGGGATTATGCGCCGCCCGCCGCGTGATCCCGAGGCGCCGATCCTCACCCGTACGCTGCTACTACGCATCTTCCTCGTGGGGATGGTGATCCTGCTCGGCGCCTTCGCCCTGTACGAGTGGGAGCTCACACTGGGTGCGTCGATCGCGGAAGCCCGCACCGTGGCGGTCAACGTGGTGATCATGGTGGCGATCTTCTACCTGCTGAATTGCCGTTCACTCACCGAGTCGATGTTCCGCATCGGCGTGTTCTCCAACCGCTGGCTGTTCGTCAGCATCGGCGGCATGCTCGTCCTACAGCTGCTGTTCACCTACCTGCCTGCGATGAACCGGCTGTTCTCCACGGCCCCCATCCCGCTCGAAGCCTGGACCCGCATTCTGGCCGTTGGCCTGACCGGGTACGTGGTGATCGAGATCGAGAAGGCGGCGCGCCGCTGGTCCGCCGGCCGTCGGGCCGATCGCGCGGGGCGGCCCGGTCCCCATTCAGGCTGAGCGCATCCTCCCCACTCCAGGCCGCAGGCGATCCCGTTGCCCTGGTCGACGCAGCCCGGAAGGCAGCGGGCCTTTCTGCAACCGCGGGCCCGTTACGTACCTAATCGCCCTCGAATCCGGCGTGGGGGTCAAGCGGAGCGGGAGCCCTTTCCCTCGGGAAGTAGCAGCATGATCGCCTGCCCAACCTCCTCGACGGACTTCCCGGTGACCTCGATGCGCTGCCAGCCGCGCTGGATCGCCAGCTCCTGAGAGAAGATCATCTCTTTGCGCAACGCCTCAATCGAAGCGTACGGCACTTCCGGGATGCCCAAGTAGACTGCCCGCGCGTGGCGCAGCTCGAGCAGCCGGCTCGGAGACATCAGCAGGCAGAACACCCGCTCCGGAGGAAGAGAGGTCAGCGCCGTGGGCGACTCCTGCTCGGGGATGAGCGGCACGTTGGCGGCGAACCAGCCGCGATACGCCAGATACAACATGGTGGGCGTCTTCATCGTGCGGGAAACGCCCACCAGCACAACTTCGGCCCGAGCCAGGTCTTCCACATGCTGACCATCATCATGGCGGAAGGCGAACTCGACCGCCTCGATCTCGCGGGCGCGGCGCTCGGCCAGCTGCTGGAACAGGCCGGGGCGCTCCTGCGGGCTCAGCTGCAGGTGGTGGGCCAGACGATCGAGCAGCGGCCCCATTAGATCCATGGCATCGACGCCATGGGCTCGCGCATCCTCGAGCATCTCCCGCCGCAGGCCATCCGAGACCAACGTGTGGACGATGAAGGACTCGACGCCGGCTGCCTCGAGCACCACCCGGCGGACGTCCTCGGCCGTTCGCACGTCGCCCCGCCGCACGACCTGCACCTCGGGCTGCTCAAACTGCACCAGCGCCGAACGAACGACCCGCTCGGCGGTCTCACCGGTGGCGTCAGACACGACGAAGATGGTCAGCATGTATCCGCTCCCGATAATCTGATCCCGCGCCGCCTACCACGGCGCAGCTCGCATCTGAGGGACCTGAGACTCCACCGGCGCCGACGTATTCGTGCATGCCCAAGTCGACGCCGCCTCCCTGAAGTCATTGTAGCGGTTGAATTGGCCATCTGATATGGGGAAGCCCTCCTCAAAGGCCGACACAAGGTACCGCGGCAGCCGATCAAGCGCCGGATTCCCATCTCTTCCGGACTGGCATCAACCCTGCCCGGCCCGGTTCGCTTCGGCCGGACACTGACGTACAATCGGCGGCAGCACGTTGCGCCCAGGAGAAGTCATGACCCAAAGCCCCGATCTCGCCAACTTCATCGCCGGCTCCTGGCGCCGCCCCGACTCTGCTGAGTGGCTGGAGGTGCAAAACCCCGCCACCGCCGAGGTGCTGGCGCGTGTGCCGCTTTCACCGCCGTCGGAGGTCGAGCAGGCGGCGCAGGCCGCCCAGGCCGCCTTCCCCGGCTGGCGGCGTACGCCGGCCACGGGGCGCATCCAGTTTCTGTTCAAGATGAAGGACCTGCTCGAACAGCACTTCGAAGAGCTGTCGCGCTGGATCACGCTGGAGAACGGCAAGACGCTGGCCGAGGCGCGGGGCGAAATGCGCCGAGCGATTGAGAACGTCGAGGTGGCCTGCGGCATTCCGGCGCTGCTGCAAAGCGAGTTTTCGGAGGACATCGCCCCCGGCATTGATGAGTACATGATCCGCCAGCCGGTGGGCGTGTGCGCCATCATCGCCCCGTTCAACTTCCCGGGGATGATCCCGTTCTGGTTCCTTCCTTATGTCCTCGCCTGCGGCAATACCCTCATCGTCAAGCCGTCGGAACGCTGCCCGATCACGATGCAGCGGGTTGCCGAGCTGCTGGAGACGCTCGACTTGCCCCCGGGGGTGTTCAACCTAATCAACGGCGGCGCTGAGACGGTGGATGCAATCCTCGACCACCCACTGATCCGCGCCATCAGCTTCGTCGGCTCGACGCCGGTGGCACGCCACATCTACAGCCGCGGCTCGGCCAACGGCAAGCGCGTCCAGGCGCAGGCCGGAGCCAAGAACCCGGTGATCCTGCTGCCCGACGCCGACGTCGAGATGACCACGCGCATTGTGGCCGACAGCGTGTTCGGCAACGCCGGACAACGCTGCCTGGCGGCTTCGATGGCGATCACCGTCGGCGAGGCGCGCCAGTCTTTCACCGAAAGCCTGGTGGCGGCGGCCGCCGCTCGCGTGGTCGGGGACGGCCTGGACGAGGCCACCACCATGGGGCCGGTGATCACGCCGCAGGCCAAGCAGCGCATCAGCGGGTTGGTCCAGCGGGGCCTGGATGAGGGCGGCCGCCTGCTGCTGGACGGCCGGCCGCTGGTTGTGCCCGGCTACGAGAAGGGGAGCTTCCTGGGACCGTCCATCCTGGAGGACTGCCCTCCGGACGGAGTCGTGGCCACGACCGAGGTCTTCGGACCGGTGTTGGGCATGATGCACGTCGAAACGATGGATGAGGCGATCGAGTTGGTGAACCGCAGCGCCTTCGGTAACATGGCCTGTCTGTTCACCGGAAGCGGCTCCGCCGCGCGCAAGTTCCGCTACGAAGCCGAGGCTGGCAATATCGGCATCAACATCGGTGTGGCGGCGCCGATGGCCTTCTTCCCGTTCAGCGGCTGGAAGGAGTCGTTCTTCGGCACCCTCCACGGCCAATCCCGCCACGCCGTCGAGTTCTTCACCCAGACCAAGGTCGTGATCGAGCGCTGGCCCAAGGAGTGGTCCCGCCAGTTTTGAGCCGCTGGGGCTGGGCGCCGCGGCTGGACACCCGGGGATCCGGCGCTGCACCGGAACCCAACTCGCTGAGCGCCGACCGCGATCTGGCGCAGGAGGCTGACCTTGCCGGACATCTTCCCGGTCCTGATCCTCAACGCCCGGCCGGCGGCCGGCAAGAGCGAGATCCTGCAAGCCCTGACGCAGCTGCCGGACGAAGTCCGCCGCCGCCGCTTTCACCTCGGGCCGCTGCAGGTGCTGGACGACTTTCCGCTGCTATGGTCCTGGTTCGAGGAGGATCGACTGCTGGAGCAGGTCTTCCGCCGCCCACGCCTGCACACAACCCCGGACGAGTACTTCCTGCACCACGACTTCTGGCACCTGTTGATCCGCCGCCTGTGCCTGGCCTACGAGAAGCTCCTGCGCGACCAGCGTCAACCGCACACGGTCGTGCTTGAGTTCTCGCGTGGGAAGGAGCATGGCGGATACCGCGCGGCGTATACCCATCTCAGCCCGCCGATCCTGCAGCAAGCTGTTTGCCTGTATGTGCGCGTTTCCTACGCCGAGTCGCTGCGCAAGAACCGCCAACGATTCGATCCGCAACGCCCCGACAGCATCCTGCAACACGGCCTGTCTGACGCCAAACTTGAACAGCTGTATCACGCGGATGATTGGGACGAGCTGACCCAGGCACACCCTACCTGGGTGCAGTTTGGCGACCACCGTGTTCCGTACGCCGTGTTCGAGAACGAGGACGATGTCACCACGCCCGGAGGGGCGGCGCTGCTCGCCCGCCTTGAGACCTGCACCGACAAGCTCTGGCAGGGCCACCTCCAGCGCTGACGTTGCTGGCCGCGCCCCGCCAGGCTTCCCCATGCCGGCTCCGCCGGTCAGGGCGGCGCGGGATGTGGGCTGGCCAAACCGGCCGCGACGGACTTCCCAGCGCCCTCGATCCGATCCGGCGGCGGCTCCGACGGGATCGATGCGCGCCACGTCCAGGCAGATCGTCAGGCCTGCGGCAAATGATGCATACCCTTGTCCAGCGAAGCAGCCGACTTTGCCATCCATCCTGACCCAAACCGCGCACCAGCTTGACCGGCGCGCTTGCCAAGAGGCGGCCGCCGGTGGAGGGGTGCCCCGCAGAGTCAGCCTAGACGGGGGTCAAACTCGAAGGGCGCCGGCGCGCCCAGGACCAACCGGGTGAAGTCCGGGTGCAGTGGATTCAGCAGGAAGTTGTGTTCCAGCGGGAGCACCGCGCTCGGAACACGGAGCACCGCCGAGCCTTGCTCGGACAGCCAGCGATCGCCGATCTGGCGCAGCGCAGCCGGCGCCGGTGAAGCGCGCCAGTCCGCCGCCAACTCGGCGGGGTCGAGGGCGCGCAGCAACGCTGGATCGAACTCACAACGCAGGATGCTGTAGGCGCTCAAGATGCGCGGGCTGCCGAGGTGAACCAGCACCTCGAGCACGGCCAGCGAGGCGTGCTCGGCGGTGTAGACTGCCGGCCGTCCGGGGCTGGTCCAGCGCCCTCCGAAGCGGCGGGCGCCTTCGCCGCTGAAGGCCTCGGCCGCGTAGCGAGTCTTGATGATCCGCCAGGCCGCCGAGCTCATCCAAACACTCCGTGCTCCAGCCGGCCGATCAGGTTCTCGACCTCGCGCCCGCCGACCTCGCTGCGGGCAAACTCGATCGGCTTGCGTCCGGCCAATGCTCGCGCCGGCGAGCGCAGCCAGTTGAGTGCAGCCACCTTGTCCCCCTCAAACAGCATCACCGCATCATCGAAGATGCGCGACGCCCGCACCAGCCGCTCAGATTCCTCCGGCTGCAAGCGTCCCTCGCCCTTGCGCCGGGCCAGGGTGCGCGCCGAGATCCCCACCAAGCCGGCCAACTCGCGATGGGTGACCCCCATGTCCGCCTGCAGCCGCTCGAAGGCGCGGTAGGCCAGGCCGCGCTCGATCGTATCGGCCAGCTGTACCGCGTTCTCCGCCTTCAGCCCCAGCCGGCCGGCGAAGCGCATCTCACTGCCTCCGTCCATCTCCTGCCTCGTCATCCGCCTTCGCCTCCTTGTCTGCCAACTGGCATTATAGACCCCGCCACAGGTGCATGGCCGCTTGGCCCGGCAGGGTCGGTTGCCAAGCTAGAACATCTGTGCTATCCTGGAGTCATGGACTTGCTCGAGCGGCTCCGTTACGCCGCCGAAGGCGCCTACCAGGACGCCGCCGATGCGTCCGACCGAGATGGCCGGACACCTGCCTGCGGCATACCGCCCGCCCGAGGTGTGACGAGCTACGCCGTCGCCGGTCGTGAGATCCCCATCTACCCTGCCGCCGGCCCGGGTGGCCGCCGCTTCCCGCTCCTCAAGGCGATGCTCACAACCGCCTGTGAGCGCGACTGCAACTACTGCTCCTTCCGCTCCGAGCACGACCAGCGCCGGGTGACCTTCCACCCCGAGGAGATGGCGCGGGCATTCGATCAGGCCCTGCGTGCAGGGGTGGTCCAGGGCCTATTCCTCTCCTCAGGGATTGCCGGCGGCGGAGCGAACACCCAGGAACGGCTGATCGCCACGGCTGAGATCCTGAGGCGGCGCTTCGGCTTCCGCGGCTACATCCACCTCAAGCTCATGCCCGGCGCCGAGCGCGACCAGGTCCTGCGGGCCATGCGTATCGCCAGCCGGGTTTCGATCAACCTCGAGGCGCCCAACCCCCAGCGGCTTCCGGCACTCGCCCCGAGCAAGTCCTTCGAGGGCGAGCTGCTGCCTCCACTGCGCTGGGCCAGCCAGGCCCGCACCCCGGACGGAGAGGGGCCGCGCCTGGCAAGTAGCGCCACGCAGTTCGTTGTCGGCGCCGCCGGCGAGTCCGATCTCGAAATCCTGTCAACGGTGCAGCATGCCTACCACCAGCTCGGCCTGGCGCGGGCGTTCTTTCAGTCCTTCAATCCGGTTCGGGGCACACCCCTGGAGAACGCACCGCCGGAGTCCTCGGTGCGCCAGAATCGTCTGTACGAGGCCTCGTACCTGCTGCGCGACTACGGCTTCGATCTGGAGGACATGCCGCTCGATCTGAACGGCAACCTCCCCCTCGATCGCGACCCCAAGACTGCCTACGCCGCCCGGGTCCTCTCCGAGACGCCGGTCGAGATCAACACCGCCCCGCCTGAACTGCTGCTGCGCATTCCGGGTGTCGGCCCGAAGGGCGTCCAAACGCTGCTGGACGCCCGCAAGCAGGGAGCGCTGCGCGAGCTCTCACACCTGCGCCAGTTGGGGATCCTTGCCGAGCGCGCCGCACCCTATGTGACGCTGATGGGGCGGCGACCGCCGCAGCAGCTCCCCCTCTTCCCCTGATCGGGACCCTGCCCGACTCTCCGCTGGCCTGCATCCCAGCGCAGACTCCTGGGCCGCGCTGCCCGCCGCTCTCTTCCCGAAAGCGGTCCGCCCGGCGCGTGCCGGGCGGACCTGGAGGGACGTTTCGAGCGCGGCTCAGTCCTCGTGCGGGCCGGCGCGCTTGGCAATGTATGACTCGACCCATAGCAGGCCATTCGGGCCGGCACGCTGGATCACCTTGAGCAAGCTCTCCATCGAGGTGACCTCCTCCAACTGCTCGTCGATGAACCAGCGCAGGAAACCCTGCGCCAGATAGTCGGCTTCCTTGACCGCCTGGTCCATCAGGGCCGTGATCTGCCGGGTAACTTCGATCTCCCAATCCAGCGAGAGCCTGACCGCCATCTCAGCTGAGGCGATGTCTTGCCGAGGAGCCTCAACCGCCGGGATGACCACGGTTCCGCCGGCTTCGGTCACATAGTGCACAAACTTCATGCCATGTTCATTCTCTTCCGCCGCCTGTCGGTAGAAGAACTTCGCCAGTTGCTCGAGCGACTCGCGCCCGAAGTAGGTGGCGATGGCCACGTACTGGTTGGAGGCCGCGAACTCTCGCCCAACCTGGGCGCTCATCGCCGCAGCCAGATTCTCACTGATCATCATGCTTCACCTCCGGTTTGACATCCCGCTTCTTGCCCGAGACCGCGCAGGTCATTCGCGATCTTCATCCGCCGCCCAGGGCATAGTCGACCGCATACTGGGCGTCCAGGTAGTTGGGGTTGATCGCCAGCGCCGCCTGGAAATCCTGCAGCGCGTCTCCTACCCTGCCCAGGCGGTAGCGCGCCCAACCCCGCCACAGCAACGACTCCTCTGCCTTCTGCGTGCGAAAGAGGGTCGCATCCGCCAGTTCGATCATGTCGTCGAAACGTCCCTGATGGAAGTAGGCGATGTACGGACCGAACTGGTAGCGGGTGAAGCGCCACGGCAGCCCCAGGCTCAGCGCCGTGTCGAAAGCCCGAGCGGCCTCTCCATAGCGCTCGAAGTACACCAGGTTGCTACCCAGGTTGAACCAGGCGTAAGCGTCATCCGAACTCTCCGCCACTTCGGTCTGGCTGATCTCAAGTGCATTCTGGCGGTTGAGGTCCGGATCGGCGTCGTCGCCCAGCAATCGGAAAACCGACTCCGCCTGCTCCACCGCGTAGATGATCATGTAGACACGGTTGAAGGCGCGCCAGCGCTCGTCGAGCTCCGCATACGAGACCGGCACGTCGGCACCATGGTAGGTGTCTTGCGTGGTGAATGTGCCGGCCGCATCGTCGTAGCCGGTGAGCAGGACGTAGTGCGCCGCCCAACCGCCGCCACCCTCGCTCTCAGGCAGGATCAGGCTCTTCTCGATCACCACCGGAAACCCTGCGGCCAGCAGCCGCTTCAGCGTCTCGAGGTCGCCGCCCACCCGGTATTGGGCATCCAGCCAGCCGGCGCGAGTGCGCACATAGTAGGCCATTTCCTCCGGATTCACGTTCTTGTCCCCGCGGTCCGGCTTGAGCAGATCGGAGATATCGTGCTGGTCACCCTCCCAGCCGTAGTAGCGCAGGGCCAGGGCGAGTGTCGCCGGCCCGCAGTTGTTCCAGTCCTGTTTCTCCCAGGCGGGCGCTGGCAGGCTGACGGCGGCGGGCAGCGGCGTGGGGATCAGGGTAGGGACTGCCTGCGGGTCAGCCGTCCCCGTCGGGCGCGGCGTTGCGGTGGGCCACGGCGTGAAGTCCGCGGCCGCGGCCACGCCGACCGGCGTCGGCAGCGTGTCCCCCGGCCGGATCCAGCCGCGCACGATCCCGCCCGCCGCGTCCAGGCGCCATTCGAGACGCTGCTGTACAGGCGGGAGCTGGTAGACCAACCACACCCCGATCCCGGCGATGAGCATGCCCAGACCGAACCAGGCGAGCGAGTGTATTCGATGGGACACGGCGGCGGATTATATCAGCCGGAGATGGGTTTCCTGCTAGAATCTCTCCGTCATGGACTCGACGACGCTGGTGATCTTCGGCGCCTCCGGCGACCTCACCCGGCGCAAGCTGATTCCGGCGCTGTACAACGCCGCCGGCAAGGGCCGGCTGCCCGCTGGATTCCATCTGGTTGGAATGTCGCGCTCGGTTCTGCCAACAACTGAGTTCCGGGCCGACCTGCGCCAGGCAGCGCTCGGGCTCGAGGCGAGGCGCGACCCGGCATGGGACGCCTTCGCCGCCACGATCGAGACGCTGCGCGGCGATCCCACGTCGGCCGATGACCTCGAGCACTTGGAGCGCCGGCTCGTGGAGCTGGAGAGCGAGGGCAGCGGAGGCGCCAACCGTCTGTACTACCTGGCCACTCCGCCGCACGTCTATCCGGAAGTGATCGCCCGCCTGGGCGCCCTGGGCATGACCGCCCAGGCCCACGGTTGGCGCCGGCTGGTGGTGGAGAAGCCCTTCGGCAGCGACCTGCCCACGGCCCAAGCCCTCAACCAGGCGATCCACCAGGTGCTCGACGAGTCCCAGGTCTACCGCATCGATCACTACCTGGGCAAAGAGACTGTGCAGAACGTGCTGGTCTTCCGCTTCGCCAACAGCATCTTCGAGCCGCTGTGGAACCGGCGCTACATCGATCATGTGCAGATCACGGTGGCCGAGACCGTGGGAGTCGAGCACCGCGGCGACTTCTACGACCGGGTCGGCGTGTTGCGCGACATGTTCCAGAACCACCTGATGCAGGTGTTGACGATGGTGGCGATGGAGCCGCCTTCGTCCTTCGACGCCGACGCCCTGCGCGATGAGCGCAGCAAGGCGCTGCGCGCCGTACGGCCCATCGCGGCCCAGTCGGTGTTGAGCGAGACCGTGCGCGCTCAGTACCAGGGCTATCTCCAGGAAACCGGCGTCGCGCCCGACTCCACCACCCCCACCTACGCCGCCCTGCGCCTGTTCATCGACAACTGGCGCTGGCAGGGCGTGCCCTTCTACTTGCGCTCCGGCAAGGCGATGGCAGCCAAGACCACCGGCGTGCTGATCCAGTTCAAGTCGGTCCCCCACGTGATGTTCCCGCTTCCGCCCGGACGCAGCATTCGCCCCAACGCCCTCGAGATCTGCCTCCAGCCCGATGAAGGCATGCATCTGGTGTTCGAAGTCAAGGTGCCGGATACGATGAGCGAGATGCGTTCAGTCGATATGGACTTCCACTACGCCGAGGCCTTCGGACCGGACGCGATCCCCGATGCCTACGAGCGGCTGCTGCTTGACGCGCTCGCCGGCGACGCCTCGCTCTTCACGCGGGCAGACACGATCGAGCTCGCCTGGCAGTTGGTCGATCCGATCGAACGCGCCTGGGAGGCCGCCGGCGGCCTCGGGCTGAGCAGCTACCCGCAGGGCTCCTGGGGACCGACCGCGGCGGATGACCTGCTGGCCTCCGACGGCCACTCCTGGTCGAGCAGCTGCATGGATCACCTCAGTGGCTCACCCGGCTGAGTCCGCCGCCCCGATCCGGATCGACGGGACTGATGGGCGCGGCACCCGCCGCCTCGCCCGGGCATTCTTCGAGCAGCAGGGGATCACCTACGATGGAATCGACCCCGACGTCGATCGGGAGGCGGCAGCCTTCGTGTTCCACGTGAACAACGGGCTGCGCAGCGTTCCGACGATCGTCCTCCCGGACGGAAGCCTGCTCGTCGAGCCATCCCTCTCGGCGCTGGCACGCAAGCCGGGCTCCGTCCCCTCGGGATGAGCCGATCGTCCCTCGAAAGGACTCGCCATGTATCGGGACCTGCATGAGTTCATCGCCGATCTGGAACGACAACAGCAGCTGGTCCGCGTCTCCTCCCCCCTGTCCCCCATCCTGGAGATCAGTGAGGTCATCGACCGCGTGTGCAAGGGGCCGGCGGAGCGCAACCGCGCCTTGCTGTTCGAGTCGGTGGCCGGGCAGGATCTACCGGTAGCCGCCAACCTGTTCGGCTCCGAGCAGCGCATGGCGCGGGCGCTCGGGGTCACGCGCCTCGACGAGCTCGGCGAACGACTGGGTCAGCTGCTCGATTTCCGGCTGCCGCAGGGGCTGGGCGGGATGCTCGGCCGCGGGCAGGACATGCTGTCGGCATTGCGCGCCATTGGCCTGGGGCCCTCCAAGGTGCGCTCGGGGCCCGTGCACGAGATCATCGAGAAGGACACCGCCCGCCTGTCGTCGCTGCCGGTCCTCACCTGCTGGCCGGAGGACGGCGGCCCATTCATCACCCTGCCCCAGGTGATCACGCGCGATCCCGAGACCGGCACGCGCAATGTAGGCATGTACCGGCTGCAGGTCCTGGACGATCGGCGGGTGCTCATGCACTGGCAGCGCCACAAGGGCGGCGCGGAACACGAGCGTGTGGCCCGAGCCCAGGCCAGGCCGACGATCCCGGCAGCCATCGTCCTGGGCGGTGACCCGGCGGCGATGTGGTGCGCCTCTGCACCCCTGCCGCCAAACATCGACGAGTACCTGCTCGCCGGCTGGATCCGCGGCAAACCGGTGGAGTTCGTCGACTGCCAGACCATCCCGCTCGAGGTTCCCGCCCAGGCCGAGATTGTCATCGAAGGCTACGTCGATCCCAACACCCATTTGCCGGAGGGGCCCTTCGGGGATCACACCGGCTACTACACGCCCATCGAGCCGTTCCCGGTCTTCAACGTCACTGCCATCACCCGGCGCCGGGAGGCGATCTACCCGGCCACGCTGGTCGGCATCCCTCCGATGGAAGACGTGTGGATGGGCAAGGCCACCGAGCGGCTATTCCTTCCGCTGATGCGGCTCTTCCTGCCCGAGATCGTCGATGTCAACATGCCGGCCGAGGGGGTGTTCCACAACCTGGTGCTGGTGTCGATCGACAAGCGCTATCCCGGGCATGCGCGCAAGGTGATCCACGGCCTGTGGGGCCTCGGGCTGCTGATGCTGGCCAAGGCGATCGTGGTCTTCGACGCCTGGGTCGACGTCCAGAATCTCAGTCAGTCCGCCTGGCAGGCGCTGGGGAACGTCGATTGGTCGAGGGACGCGGTCCTCAGTGAAGGGCCAGTCGACCAGTTGGATCACGCCTCGTATCGGCCGCTGTTCGGCGGCAAGATCGGAATCGACGCCACCGCCAAGCTGCCGGAGGAAGGTTACACCAGGAGCTGGCCGAAGCCGGTGGCGATGACGCCTGAGATCAAGGCGCGCATCGACGAACTCTGGGAGAGGTTCGGCCTGTAGGGAGCCTGGTGATCAATCGTTCTGGCTGCAGGCCAAACCGTTCAGACCCCAGGGCATCAGCCGAACGGTCTGCGCCAGGCTGTGTGGCACCCGGAAAGACCTTGCGCCGATGCATCAAGCCGAACTTGGCCTGCCGGTGGTGCGGTAGCCACAAGCGGTCGGGGCCAGCAAGATGATCCTGTGTTGCGGCGAAGCGCTGATCGATTTCCTCCCGACCCCCGACGGGGCCGGCTACCACCCTGTGCCTGGCGGGTCGATCTTCAACATCGCCGTCGGCCTGGGGCGCCTCGGGGCACCCGTCGGCTACTTCGGCAAGCTCTCCACAGACTTCTTCGGCGACCGCCTGCAGCGAACCCTCTCCGAGAACGGCGTGGACACCTCGCTGACGCTGCGCGCTCCCGGCCCGACCTCGCTGGCGTTCGTCGACCTGGACGCAGGCGGCGCGCGAGAGCCCCGCTATCTGTTCTACGCCGAGTCCGCCGTCGACCGATCGCTGACGACGGACGATCTCCCCCCGCAACTTCCTGCCAGTGTCCAGCTGCTGCACTTCGGCTCGATCTCGCTGCTGCTGGAACCGGGTGCCAGCAGCCTGGAAGCCTTGATGCGGCGCGAGGCCGGTCAGCGCCTGATCTCGCTTGACCCCAACGTGCGCCCGAGCCTGATCCAGGACCGCGACGGGTACCGGACTCGCTTCGAAGGCTGGACGCAAGTTGTCGACATTCTGCGCCTGAGCCGGGCGGACCTCGACTGGCTGTATCCCGATCGCTCGTCCGATGACATCTTCCAGGAGTGGTTCCGGCGTGGCGTCAGCCTGGCTATTCTCACCGAGGGCGCTGCAGGGGCGATCGGTTGCACGGCACAGGGGGTGACGGCCTCGGCATCCTCAACCAAGGTGGACGTCGTCGACACGATCGGCGCAGGCGACAGCTTCCTGGCGGCCTGCCTGTTCTTCCTCGCTCGAGAGGGGGCGCTGACCTCGAAGGACGCCCTGCGCTGCATGCCCGAAGGCTCCGTCGAGCGCTGCCTGACATTTGCATCCCGCGCGGCCGCCCTCACCTGCTCCCGCCCCGGGTCTGACCCTCCGTACCTGCCCGAGGTGGAAGCCGGGCCGGAGGACTGACGTCGAAATCGGCAGGAAGGGCCAGACCCTCACCGTGGATCCACTTCTTGGTGGGCGTCGTCCTATTTAGCGAGGAAAAAGCCTGGGCGGCGCGGATCTCCGCCCATGAAGCCACTAGATTCGCGACTTGAGAAGTGCTCGCCGCCACCCCGACAT
>Ga0105100_10000176_pt1 | contig 36771 bp, 25 predicted proteins | sample PPLLak12cMay2015_2_FD_87033 | JGI IMG/M metagenome (GOLD analysis project Ga0105100, IMG submission 87033) | Freshwater sediment microbial communities from Prairie Pothole Lake near Jamestown, North Dakota, USA - PPLs Lake P8 Core (1) Depth... | ecosystem: Environmental > Aquatic > Freshwater >... | reverse complement strand
CGCTTATGACCATCGCTTTTGGAAAAGATTTTTACCAGACCATCGAAAACCTGGCTGAGGTTTCAATTGAAATTATGGGTTACCCGGGCAATCTGCGTGCAAAAAAAGTATTTCCGAAACCTTTTGAAAAACTGGGCTGGTGCACCTGGAACGCATTCATGCACGAGGTGAACGAAGCCAGGATACTTAACGGAGCGAAAAGTTTTCAGGATAAAAATATACCCCTGAGCTACCTTTTGATCGATGATGGCTGGCTGACTACCGATGAGAATAAACTGGTGGATTTTGATCCCGACAAGGAAAAGTTTCCCCGTGGTTTTCGTCCGCTGGTAGATGATTTACAGAAGAAATATGGAATTGATGAAGTTGGGGTCTGGCATACCCTGAATGGTTACTGGGAAGGCATCAAAGACCATTCACCCATACAGGAAAAGTTTGCCGGCCAGCTATATGCCTACCAGGATAGGATCGTTTGGTTGCGCGATACATTTTCAACCTTTATGATCCCTTCTCCTGTCACAGGTGCACTTTCTGAATTTTACAACGAATGGTACAGTTATTTGAAAGATCAGGGTATTTCGTTGGTGAAAGTTGATAACCAGAATGTAATTAATCAGTTAGCCTCCAATCGATTATCGCTTTGGGATGCCGGTGAGTTAGCCGAGAAGTACCTTCAGCAGGCAATTGCTGCGCATTTTGATGGTGCTGTCATCAATTGCATGGATATGTCGTCCAATACGCTGTATCATTTTGGCAGTTCCGCTGTGGCAAGGGCTGTGGAAGATTATTTTCCTGCTGACGGAAATTTAAATTACAGTCTGGAGTATTCCTGCAATGCCGCAGGCCATATTTTGATGTGCCATTTTAATTCGATCTGGTTTTCCCCTTTTGTATACCCCGATTATGACATGTTTCAGACCCATCGCGATGATGCAGAATACCACGCCATCGCAAGAGCTATTAGCGGAGGCCCAATTTATCTGACCGATATTCCCGGCCAACAGAATACGGAGCTCATCCATAAATTGATTCTTGATGACGGAACCATTCTCCGGTCCGATCAACCTTCGCTGCCCACGGAAGATTGCCTGTTCCAGCTGGAGGGAGGAAAGCCCTTTAAAGCGTTTTCAAAAGAAGGGAATACAGGTTTACTGGCGGCCTGGAATGCTTCGGATACCAGCCTGGTTTCCGGAACTATCCGCCCGGCAGATGTGTGGGGACTGAAGGGAGATACATTTGCAGTTTATGAGCACTTTTCACGAAAGCTGGAAATATTAGCCTATCAGCAAGCAGATTCGATCGAAATTGTCCGAATGGGCCAGAAGCTTTTTATTATTGTTCCCGTGGAAGAAGATATTGCCCCGATTGGCTTACTGGATAAGTATAATGCACCCGCTGCCATCGAATCTGTTGAAAACAGGGCTGATAAATGCCTGATCAAATTGTTTCAGGGAGGTATATTCGGCGCCTATTGCAGGAACAGACCGATAAAAGTTTTAGTAAACCATAAGGAAATGGAAGAGGAGAGGATCAAATGGGACGATGGACTGCTTCAGATTAATATAGATGATTCTTTAACACATTGCGAAATTGCATTAACTAAAGCCTATTAAATAATTAACCTTTACCTGAATGAAACAGCCAAGTGCAAAGGTTCGCACTGATATATGCTGATACTTTGGATGTTCTCTGTCTATGCCAAAACCGGCTATTTGAACTGTGAGAATCGACTATCAAGTACCTTAATGTCTTTAAATAATAATGAAGTTCTCAATAAGAAATCAATTGATAATGTTAAATTTAGGTATGTTTTATAAAAAACCCGGACTGCTGATCCTTGTTTTAAGTATGTATTCACTCCTTTATTCTCAAACGCTGCGAACTATCACCGAAACCTTGCCTTCACGGCAGGTACACCTCGACTTTCATACTTCAGCATTAATCCCCGGTATAGGGGAGAGATTTGATAAGAATCAGTTTCAGGAGGCATTGAAACTGGGACATCTCAATCAAATTAACATTTTTGCCAAAGGGCATCATGGATGGAGCTACTATCCGACGGAAATCGGGGAAATGCATCCCAACCTGAGTTTTGATTTACTGGGTGCTGAAATGGAGGCCTGTCATGAAATAGGTGTGAAATGTCCTATCTACTTTACTGTTGGTTGGAGTGCGAAAGATGCTGAAGATCATCCTGAATGGTGTATTCGAAATAGTGATGGTGAAATTGCCGCTTTTAATCTCGATGTTAATGCCAAGCTTACGGATAGAAGGCCCTTCTATTCCTGGAAATGTTTGGATGCCAGTGTTGAAACTCCTTATCATGAGCTGATTAAAAAACAGGTCGAAGAGGTCTGCAAACGTTATCCGGATCTGGATGGCTTTTTCTTCGATATTTATCATATTGTACCTGTCAACTACAACGAATATGCTCTTGCGAGAATGAAAATGGAAGGCGTGGATATCCATGATCATGAAGCTGTGGAACGCAGCCATGCATTGGCCTTAAAAGCACACATGAAAGAGTTACGTGATCTCATAGCACAGTATCATCCCAATGCAACCGTATTTTTCAATTCAGCCACACATCTGTCAAAGAGTTCTGTTTTTACTGAGCGATTGTATGATATGAATACGCACACCGAATTGGAAGATCTTCCAACAACCTGGGGAGGATATGATAAATTGCCGCTTGAAGCCAAATACCATTTAGGACAAGGAACTCCCGTAGTGGCTATGAGCGGAAAATTTCACAAGGCCTGGGGCGAATTCGGAGGATTCAAACATCCCGATGCCATTAAATACGAAGCGGCTGCTATGATTTCCTATGGAGCGTCATGCAATTTTGGCGACCAGTTGCATCCCTCGGGTGAAATGGATCTCGAAACTTACCGGAACATAGGCGAAGCCTATAAATATGTCGAGAAGATAGAGGAGTATGGTTTGGGAGGAATCCCTGTTTCAAAGCTGGGTATTTGGTTGTCCCTTACAAATGAAGCCGATCGTGGTATGGTGAATATGTTGCTTGAGATGCACTATGATTTCATCGTGGCCAATGAAAAAAACCTTGATCCGTTATCCTTACTCATTATACCCAGTGCTGCCTGTTTGAGTGATTTGCAGGCGGAAAAAATTAACCAATGGGTGGAAAATGGAGGAAAACTGATTGTATTTGCTGAAGGAGCTCTTGATCAGAGCGGTGAAAAGTTCATCCTGAATGTGGGCGCTGATTATTTAAAGAAGTCTGATTTTGATTTCGATTACACGATAGTAAAATCAGATATTGGGCAAAATGTAGTGACTTCACCTTTTCTAAATTACGAAGCCGGTTTATTGGTTAAACCAACAACAGGAACAACGCTTGCAACTATTCGCAACCCCTATTTTAACCGCACGTATGAGCATTATTCCAGTCACCGGGAAACACCCTGCCAATTGGAAGATTCGGAATATCCTGCTGCGGTTCGCAATGGGAATACCATTTATTTTGCCCATTATCTCGACAAGTTGTATTATGCACACGGCGTTCGCTTGCATCGCGAACTGGTGAAAAATGCGATTGACTTGCTGTACAGTTCACCCATGCTAACGGTCAGAAATTTACCCAGCAGTGGAAGAGTCAGTTTTTTAAAACAGGAAAAGAAAAACCGGTATGTAGCTCACCTGTTGTATAGCCCGGCATTGTTACGGGGTGAAGTTCAGGTGATTGAAGATTTTTTGCCTGTTCCAGGTGTAGAGATTATCGTAAATGTACCTGAAGAAGTGAAGAATGTTTATTCGGTTCCCGCGGGTGAAAAACTTACTTTTTCTAAAAAAGAGGGTGGTTTACTGATAGCAGTACCAACATTTACGATGCATACAGGAATTGTTTTGGAGTATTAATGGATAGTATTAAATGAGTGAAAATGAGAAAGCTTCAATTAATCCTATTTGTTATACTTTGCTGCAATAATCCCTATTCAGGATATTCACAAGAAAGTACAACTCCTGCCTTTTTTTGTGACCATAAAGTAATATTGGATAGTGAGAACAAATTACTACCCTGGTTTATTCCGCAGGAAAAAGCTTACGATCATTTTTTACACCTGCGGTGGGATTTCATTAAAACAAAGGTACCCAATTCCCCAGGTCCTTTGCCAAGATCGAAGTACCCGCAGTATTATTTCTATTGTGCATTTATCGATAAAAACTGACAGTTAGAGCCCGACACCTGGATGAATGATATAGGTGAAAAAATCCCCAACTGGTTTGAAAGTGCAAGGCTCTATTATGCCTATACGGGCGATAGCAGGGTAATGACCATCATTGGGAAAATGATGGACTATTACTTGGAGCATGGTACGAGTCCATCCGATTTTGCATGGCCCGATTTCCCATATACGACCACCAATGCCGGAGATACGGTATTCAGTGGCTTTTCAAATGAGGGGACGCTTGTTTTCCATGAGATACAGGTGGACCATGCTGCCGAGATGGGTTTAAGCTATTATAGAATGTACCAGTATTCAGGCCATAAAAAATTCCTTAAAGCAGCCGTTGATGTTGCCGATGTGCTTGCAGCGAATGCCAGAGAAGGCAATGCCGAAAAATCCGTTTGGCCCTACCGGGTGGTTATGAATTCCGGGAAAATCACAGCAGAATATGGAGCCAACTGGACGGGGGCTTACCTTTTACTCGATAATTTAATAAAAGCCAATATCGGTAATGTCGAAGCATACACTGATGCCAGGGACAAAGCAAAAGAGTTTATGCTGCAATTTCCTGTGAGAACGGGATATTGGACCGACGGACACAGCGATACCCATTGGAATATCAACACGTACAAAAGTAATCTTAGTGCAAGTAACATGACTTTGTGCCTGTTTGATTTTCCTGAACTCGATCCCGAATGGAAAACTGACATACCCCGGCTAATTAAATGGACGGAAGACTATTTTGTTTTCAGAACCGCACCCGGCGAACCCCCTGCCATGTGGGGGGCCAATATCGTGGGGGAACAGGATTCATTTATCTATAAAATGGACTATCAGACAGCGCGGTATGCAGCTGCGTGTGCCAGATGGTATGCTATTTCGGGTGATGAAACGTACAAAGAAAAAGCATATCGTTCCCTGAATTGGGTTACCTACTGCAACGACTCAACCGGAAAAGCATTTGAAAGTCCGGTGAGTAAAGGAATAAACAGCTGGTGGTCCGATTGTTACGGCGAATGTCCGAGAATGTTTTACCATGCATTTGCCGGTATTCCTGAATGGGCACCTCCCGGAGAAAATCATATCTTGTATTCTGAAGGAATACTTAAGAATGTAAGCTACTCAGACAATAATGTAAGGTACACCGCCAAACAAGAAAACGGAATCGAATATCTTAGACTGTCTTACAAACCACAAAAGCTAACTTTAAATGGGAAGTCTATCACGCTGTGTGATTCATTGAAATCGGATGCATACACCCTAAAGGACCTTGGTTTTGGCGACTATTTCGTGGTTATTAAGAGGAGTAATGCAGGCGAAGTATTTATAGTAGGTTCTGGAAATTCAGTCCATATTGATGGTGCTGTTCAATATCAAAAACTAGATGGCTTTGGGGTGAATATAAATGCTACCTGGTGGGAAGATGGTGAGTATAAAAATACAGATTTAGTGAAACCTGCAATTGATATCCTTATCGATGATCTCAGTGCCACTATTTTCCGTGTCGTTATCGAAGAGATGGATTGGGAGACTGTCAATGACGACGATGATCCAGATAATTTTAATTGGACCTGTTACAACAGCGTCTTTTCCAATGTAAAGTTCCAGGGTGCATGGAATACCCTGAAATATCTGAATCAACGAGGAATCACAAATAACTTGATAATTAGTTTTATGGGTGCCCCTCCTGTATGGATGGGCCAAAATTACATTGTCGATCCAACCAGGGAAGATGAATTTGTCGAGACGATTGCAGCCTTGCTCTGGTATGCTAGAAATACAGCAGGCATTCAATTCAACCTGGTCTCGCCGATGAACGAAACAGAATTAGATGGAAGAGAAGGCCCGAATATAAAGGACGCAAAACAATTTGTTCGTATCCTAAAAAAACTAGCGGAGAAACTTGATGCCATCGATATGAGTGATATTCGTTTTGTAGCCCCTGATGCGGCAGGAGACAGTCTCTTCAAGGCCTGTATGAACGAAATGGTCTCAGACTCCTACCTGATGAGCAAGTTAAGCTCCTGGGGTGTTCATCAATATGGAAATGATGCTTCCAACTATCGAAAAATCATGGACAGGGCTGAAAATCCAAAAAAGTCTTTCTGGGTGACCGAAACGGCTGGTATCAGTAATATGCTGGGTCAGTTCGATGATAATGCCAGGGCCTATATTTTCTGGGATGGATTTGACTGTGTGTACCAGCATGCTATTCGAAATGGATATGGAAGTGAACCTCCTAACGACTGGGTCTTTTGGATTCATAAAGAGGGTAAGCCGCTGATCGCTTATAATTCGGCTGATAAAAGCTGGACGCCACGCAAGCAGTTCTATGAATTTGCCCAGGTCTTTAAATTTGTCAAGCCTGGCGCTATAAGAATTGCCGCAACAAGCGAAAATGACAGCCTGGCAATGTATGCCTTTCAAAATCCAGACAAACAGTTGGTGATTGTTGGATGCAACAATAGCCATTGCCCGATAACTGTTAAAGGAAAACTTTTCAATTTATCCGGAGAGGATACATTTGAAATGTTTTTTACCGATAGCCTGAATGATTTATACAGAACAAATGAAATTGCCATTGCCGATAGCTCATTTTCAGTGAACATTCCAGCCAGGGCCGTATATACTTTAACCGGAAAAACAACCCGCCTTAAACCTGAACCGCCCGGCTGGTATGCCGGCGATATGCATGTGCATCGCGATTGTGGAGGTCCTGTTGAAGGAATACTCCAGGAGGATAAGTTTATTGAAATGATGGAAGTAAACGATTTGGCCGTGATATGTGTTCTGGCCGATATGGGTGATGGTGAAGTGAAACCGAGTGAAGTTGACCTGCCGAAGGTTAACGGTAATGATTACTTGCTTTCAAAGCCCGGACGCACCATACATTACGAAGCCGAATGGCACTGGGATCCTTATGGAACTACCTTTGAACATAAAGCACTGGGGGGCCATATCGTATTGCTGGGTCTTAGCGAAGCTCATAAGATATGGGATGAATCACCCTATAAGATTCTGGAATACGGCAGAGATCAAAACGCAATAGTAGGCTTCTGCCATACCGAATATTTAAACGATTCAGTACAGAATGATTTGAACTGTTGTATACCCATTGAGTATCCGGTAGAGGCAATTCTGGGAAACACCGACTTTTTTGCCGAAGATGTCTATGGTTCTATTTCGGCCAACTTTGGCAATTATAGTGCGGATGCAACCATTAATGCCTATTATAAAATGCTCAACTGCGGTATCAGGCTGGGCTTGTGTGCCGGCACAGATTATCCCTGCAATGCCGGTGAACCGCTTGGTACATTGCTGACCTATGTGCATGTGAATGATCCGTTTACTTACCGCAAATGGGTGGAAGGAATCAGGGACGGTAAAACGGTTGTATCAAGAAACGGTCACCAGGAATTTATTGACTTAATAATAAACGGGCAATACCAACCTGGTGATGATATTAACCTGAAAAGAAAAGGAACCGTTTCTGTCGAGGTAAAATGGACCACAATAAATGAAATAACGGGCCGACTTGAACTGGTTCATAATGGAAAAGTAGTGGCTGTGCAGGAAGGAACAGCCTCACCGGAACATCCAATCGTATTGAAAGCCAACCAGGAGTTTACCCACAGCGGGTGGTTGTGTGCCCGGCGGATGGACGATAATGGACACCAAACCCATACCTCACCGGTTTATGTAACGGTGGATAATAAACCGGTAAGAGCCAGTGCGGAGGATGTTATGTATTTTGTTGCATGGATTGACAACCTTATTAAAAATACATCACCGGGTGGGCCATGGAACCAATATTTTACGCATGATTTGGATGTTGTGCAAGCCAGATATAAAAAAGCAAGAGAAATTTATTCAAACGTAGTCAAAGAAACCAACAACTAAAGTAGATGTTTTTGATATATCTAATTTCATTACCTAATTATGGAAAATAAAAAATGGACACGCAGACAAATTCTTGGCTCGCTGGCAGCAATGCCTTTGGCTGCCAGGGAAGTTGTATCTCCCTTTTCTAAAGCAGCACTATCCTCTTTTAGCCGCATACAGCAGGGAAATTCAAAAATGATCAAGTGTAAACTGCTGAGCTCAGATGGAAAGCCATTTGAAGTGAATAAGATGAGCAGGTTTTATATTTGTGATCTGTTGTCCAGACCCTTTCAGATTCATCCGCAGTTTTCTCCCGGCGAGATTGCTTTTGTTCCGGCATCAGAACCCTTTCGGATCAGTTTACCTGTAATGGTTCCCGGGTTTGGAGAAGTATTCCTATATGCCGATAACAGGGGCACTGGTTATACGGCAGCATCATTAGCCCAAAAAGATGTCCTCTTTCTGAATTATGAATTTGCTGCGGATCGCCTGGCAACGGTAACCAGACACGCCGAGGAATGCCGAAGTTCAGGAATTAACCTGTCATCCAAAGTATTGGAAAGGATCACAGCCGCTGAGAAAGATTTTGCACAGTGTAAAAAAGCAATCGGTGATGATCAGGTTGCTGCTAAATGGACAATGGAATCCCTGCGCGAATCCCTATATGCCGGGGAGATGATTGTAATTGAAAGGGCACAACATCAAATTGAAAAAAGAGGTGCACGCCCTGGCTTTTTATATGGGTGTAATGCCTTCCGGTTTCGGGATTATGGTAGTCCGTATACAAAACTCTTCGAAGACCTGTTTAACTTTGCAACACTTCCTTTCTACATGACCGGCACACAAAAAGCTAAAGGGCAACTCGATTATTCAGGACTGGATCCATTGTTGGAAGCCTTTGCAAACACATCAATCATAAGCAAAGGGCATCCCCTGATCTTCCTTGTACCTCAATCACCAGAATGGATCAGGAACATTCCTTTTAAAGAAGTTAAAAAAGCTTGTATTGATTATATAAAGGCATCCATACTCAGGTTTCGGGACCGTATCCATGTTTGGGATGTCATTAATGAAGCCCATGTTCAACCCGATGTGCAATACGGGAATGCCATGATACCGGATTATACCAAAGAACAGACTATTGAATTATCTATTGCCGCAGCAAAAGCAGCAAGAGAGGCTGATCCGACCTGTTTCAGGATAGTCAATAGTACAGGCACCTGGGCCGACTATTATATGGGTAAACCTGCAGAATGGCAACAAACTCCCTACGATTACTTAACCATGCTTAAAAATGCCAACTGTGATTATGAAGCCATAGGTCTGCAATATTACCATTCAGGAAGGGATTTGTTGGAATTTGAAAGGGATGTTGAACGATTTGCTGGATTCGGGAAACCCATCCATATTACCGAACTTCAGATACCTTCATCATCCGAGGAAATACCAGGAAAAGATTGGTGGGGTGGTGGTGTTGGAGGTGCCGGACTCAACTGGCATGGTGATAATTTTACCGAAACCATTCAGGCTGATTGGGCTGTGGGAGTCTATACCATCTTATTCAGTAAACCCTACATCGATGCCGTTACCTGGTGGGATATGAGCGATCCTGCCTTTGTGCCACATGGAGGAATTGTTACAGAGGATAATAAACCTAAGGAAAGTTATTACAGGTTAAAGAAACTGTTTGATCAGTGGAAAAGTATGTAAACATCGAATCATGAAACATCATATCGTATCGCTAATTTTAGTATTGTTGTTTATATTCTTTCAATACTGTTCTCTTAAAAGGCCATCAGATCCGATTTTGGTACTGGCAACCCAAGCAGATTTCGGTACCTACACGACCGAAATACTCAAAGCGGAAGGGTTCAATGAATTTGTACTCGATTCATTGGGTAGTGAAAAACTGACTGCTTCTTATCTCAGTCGATTTGATCTGGTAATTCTTGCTGAACAGAAGATTGAACCAGATAGAAAAAAAATGTTGGATGAATTTGTAAATAGAGGTGGTAACCTGATTGCCTTCCGGCCTGATCCGTCACTTTCCGGGATATTTGGTATTGAGCCAACAGCCGGACAAATTGCCGAAGGCTATGTTCGTATTGATTCGGGCAGCGAAGAAGGCAAAGGGTTAACATCCAAAACGATGCAGTTTCACGGCACAGCGGATCTTTATGATGAAAATAGTGCCAAAACAATTGCAACTTTATTAGCGGATAAAACAGCTGATGCAGTATTCCCTGCTGTTGTGAGCAATAATTACGGTGAAGGCCATGCGATTGCCTTCCTTTATAACCTGCCCAAAAGCGTCGTATATACCCGGCAGGGCAATCCCTTGCTTGCCGGCATTGAAAAAGACGACATACCCGGGCTAAGAGGTATGGATTTATTTACCGATGGCTGGGTTGATACTGCTGCAAACACCATCAATCAGGCTGACCAGCAAATGGCCTTGTTGTCACATTGTATTCAGGGTTTGAACACATACACCAAACCATTGCCCCGTTTCTGGTATTTTCCCGATACCTTAAAATGCCTGGCTGTGTTGGATAATGACGGGGAGGATAATGATGAAGCCGACTTCGAGCCTCAGTTCCGGGATGTTGATTCCATGGATGCAAAAATGACTATTTATATTAAGGATGTGGATAAGGTTTCAAAAGCCTGGGCAGAAAAATGGACGGCCAAAGGTTTTGAGATAGCCGGCCATCCCGACGATACAAAGGAAGCGGGGAATCCGTTTTGGGCCCACATGGACAGTGCGATCATGAGTCGGAAAAACGAGATTGCAAATAAATTTGGGTTGCCGATGCGTACCAATGTGAATCACTGGTTTGTCTGGTGTGGCAGGGATGCGAACGGACAGCAGGACTTTGGTGCTCAGGCAAGGCTGGAAGAGATTAACGGAATTGAAATGGATGCCAACTATGCGATCTATGATATTAATTCAAACCAACCAGAACATTATCTGGGTACACCCGGTACAAACCAGGGGAACTTTACCGGAAGCGGACTGGTGATGAAATATGCCGATGTTACCGGAAAAACGGTAAATGTTTATCAACGGTTTAATGCAGTGTATGACCAGCAATACAATGAGGGTAGTACCCCCGAAGGTTTTTTTGATTGTTTTAAAGGACTGGTGGACCGAAGTTTGAATGATGATATCTATTCGGTCGTCAGTATAAAAGCCCATAATAACGAGTACTATTTTTCCAAAGAACCTTTACTAAAAATGTTAGCGTATGCTAACAACAAAGAGGTGCCGGTTTGGACGGCAGTGAAGCTGCTGGATTTTATAAAGATGAAAGATGAAGCATCTTTTTCCAATGTTTCCTGGTCTGACAACCAATTATCGTTTACGCTTAATTCAAGTTTAAAACACAGCCATGGGCTAAGCTTTATGGTGCCTGTAAATTATAATGGCAAAAAAGTGATAAAGATCGCCAAGAATAGTAAGGATACGCCATTAATTATCAGAACAGTAAAAGGATCAGACTTTGCTTTTGTTACTGTTGAACCCGGGGTGAATTATGCTGTTCTAGTGAATTATGGTGATTGAGGACCCGCACTCTTATGCACAATAATTTTATGGACAAGTTGTTTTCCATTATCAAGAGAAATCTGAATTAAGTAAAGTCCATCCTCGAAATCTGTGACATCGATTTTATCCATCGATTTGCCCGTTAGAATTAACAGCATCTCTCCATTCGAATTGCATAGTTTTATTTGCTTTGGTGTACTATTTTTTTTTAAACCGAGGCTGAAATTTGTGCTGGCCGGATTGGGATAAACCAAAACTGCTTCAGTTTCACCCGGAGATAATATTCTGACTTCCAATGGTATGTATGTAGCGGTTATTTCAGCATCGCCCGTGATTGATATAGCGGTAGCAGCGCTGTTCACATCCTCAATCCCTTCTATATCACCTGTCCAATGATCAAATCCCTGCCCATCGGGAGCATCATTTGCCTGAATGTCGATAAGGGTATTTTCGGTGTAGTATCCCGAACCGCTTCCATTTATAACATTCAGATTAAAAAATACCGGATTTTCACCAGCGACTTCATAGCAACCCATATCAATACTGGCGCCCATTACCCGGAAATTTCCAGCCAGATCAATATCAAAAAACCCATATTCTGTAGTACCCATATCAATAGCCGGGCTTTCTTCCTGCAGGGAGAAATCGGCAAGTGCGGAGTCGATAGAGGAATTATTAAATAAGGGATCTGCACCGAATAAATTTCCTCTTAGTTGTACCTGTGAAGAGCTCACCTGGATAGCATAGGCATCATCATTCGGATTTGCTGTGTTATAAGTCAGGTTATTTTTCCAGATCACTTTTTTTGTGGAATGGCTCCCGTATTGAGCTATAAACAAACCGGTATTATAGCTGCTTATCGCAAACCCCATATCAGTATTGCAAACAGCAATATTATTGTTGACCTGTATGTTGTTTACATTGGAAAAAGCAATTTCGCCCCGCCAGGTTCCTTCATCCTCTCTCCTCGTGTTCCAGAAGCAGGTATTGTTCCTTACAGTGATGTTTTCAGCAAGATAAACCTGAATACCCTTTCCACCGTTATCAAAACACAGATTTCCCTCCACCAGGGTTTCCGCATCGTATGCGTTCAATGTGCAAACTGAAAAATCATGCCCGTCCTGGGTACACATCAGATCGTCTATAATAATGCCATTTCCGTCGGTCATGGCAGTTTCCGGCCCATTATCGTTATTGAAGGAGATATTATTCCGTACGATGATATGTGGCCCTGGATCATTATCGAATTTATAGGCTCCATAGACCGATATGCCACTGCCCGCATAAGGCATTAACCAGGCATTCCGGGTACAAATATTATTTTCAATAGTTATGTAATCATTGTCCCAGGTTGCAATTCCCGATTGGCCACAATCGTGAGCATAACAATTTGATACTTTCAGGTGATGATAGCCCTGGCTGGCACCGAAACCTGAACCATATTCAGCGGGAGCTGAAAGATCGAAACCATCGATCATGATGTAGTTAGCTTTTACAGTAAAACAGTTGTACCAGGTATTGGTAACCTTAGCTCCATGGAAATTCACGGATTTAAAACTGATCCACTCGTCAGGATTACCGGAATTTGCGACCACAACTTCTTCGTTATAGGTACCATCAGTTACCCATACAGTGTCGTCCGGAGCACTTTCATCGGCTGCTTTCTGAATGGTTAAGAACGGCGTTCCGGGGCTTAACCCATCATTTGAATTATTACCTGCAGGACCAGGACTGACATAGTATTCTGTTGCATTTGCGTTTGAGAATACAAGCAAAATGATGAATAAAACCGGATAAATTGAATTGAAATTTTTCATCATAGTTAACTGTATATACTCTGATCGCATGCATTGCTGTGTATTATCCTCAGCTATCCTGAATTTAATAATACGTTCATCAGCAATTGCCTTCAGAATGCAATGGGATTAATATCGTCATTTCCCAATTCATTAGTTATTAGACTATTTAAGCTACTATTCGTCAGCAGCCTCTCTGACCCTGACAGTAAGCTGTTTAATTGCTGAAGCTGAGTTGCCATGTACATCAACATTCGTGGCTATCCAGGTAACCGTATAAGTAGTATCGCCTGATATGCCTGCTGAGTTATAAGTGTATTGCCTTTGACCGGTTTTGGTGGGTACCGGATAACCGACATCTTCCGGAGCAACTAAGGATACAGATGTATAAGTAATTACTTCGCCATCAGGCATTGTATAGGTTTTTTCTTTTTCAGTATACTCAATATCTTCAGGGTTTTCTGAGTAAACTGAAAGTTCGTCACCCGTCCAAATGGTAAGATAGTCTCCGGTACCGGTATTTTCGAAAACAATCGGTACTCCGGCTATTATTTCATTTGGATTCATCTCATGGATGGTCGAGACATCGAGAATCCGGAAATCTGCTACCGGATCAGGGACATTCTTCTCACAACTGATCAATAGCATGACCATTGCTGATAATATGATGCTTTTTAAACGCATTGATTTATTTTTCATCGCTTCTCACTTTTAATTGATTTTATTGAGGATTAAGCTTCAATTAATATCCATTATTTTGTACCAGGGCACCTTTTGAATTTCTAACTTCAGAGAGGGGAATTGGAAGGAATTCATTCACGCCCACAACAAAAGGATCAGATACATTGTGTAATTTATTGTTGGCGTAGAAATCTCTCAGCACTTCTTTTATATCGCCCCAACGGATCAGATCCCAGTAACGATGCCCTTCCATAGCCAGTTCCACTCTTCTTTCGTGCTTAATTACCTTGAGTAAATTCTCGCCTGTCACTGAATTCGGTACTGGAGGCAGTGCATTGGGGCTGATAGCTTCACGACGTGCCCTTTCGCGTACCTGGTTGACCAAATTTATTGCAGTGGCCTCATCACCCTTATGGAATGCTGCTTCAGCACCCAGAAGAATAACATCGGAATAGCGGAGTAAGCGCAGATTATTCGGAAAATTGGAAAAGTTACCGGGTAAGGTTATCTCAGGAGTATAAATTTTCTGGCTACAATAGCCTGTATAGTATTGGGTTAATCCTTCACCATTGGTCATAACCTCGGCAGGATCGAACCATGCGGTTTCCCCGTTGAAGACAATGGTCCAGTCCATTCGGGGGTCCTGCCAAAGTGCGGAGTCGGCAGGGTTTCCTGTAGATACCCAATGGCCGGTTTCAAAACCTTTCGAACCGTTCTCGAAAGCATCAACAAGTGTCTGGGCAGGCAGGTCATATCCCCAGCCACCCATGCTCCTGGAACGATAATAAATAGCAAAAGTGTTACCATTGTTGCGGGCATGATAGGCGTCTCCCTCGTTCATAAAGGCTATTTCGAACACAGATTCTTTGCTGTATTCACCTTCCTGGTGAAAAATATCACTGAAATTCACTGACAGATCATAGTAGCCTGAATTGATTACTGCACTTGCAGCCGTATAGGCTGCATCCCACTTTTCCTCCAGGCCGGCAAAGCGCGTATCACCGGGATAGTTTCTTGCAAAGCTCGATTCAAATAACAAGACTTTTGCCAATAGTCCATAAGCAGACCCTTTGTTTGCATGACCATCGAATTGCTCCGCCCAGGGCAGGATTTTGGCAGCTTCCTCCAGATCCAATTCAATCTGGTGGTATATCTCATTCAATGGATTCCGGGTTACAGAATAAAACTCATCCGATCCAAGTGGCGCTGTAATTAAAGGAACTGGACCAAATACGCGCGATAAATGAAAATAACAATAGGACCTGATAAATTTTGCTTCTGCAATGTATATGGCTTTTTGTTCATCCGATACCTCGTCCAGTGCATTGGGGGTGTTTTCAATCACCAGGTTACAACGGTAAATGCCCTGATAAAGTCCTGTCCACAAAGAAGAAGCAAGTCCAAGATCAGCTTGAGCATTACATTCCGACATAAGTATTAAATCAACGGCTTCACCGATACCTCCACCCACTTCAGCATCGTCGGAGTTTGCATTTCCAATTAAAAAATGACCATGGGTAAAGGTTTCCCCAACAATGTTCCCATCATTCAGATCGGATGCTTTAAATATAGAGTATGCAGCAGTAATTGCTTTGTCAAGGTCATTTTTTGTTTTATAAAAATTCTCTATGGACAGGGTGGCATTATTGGGAGTTTCCAAAAATTCCTTGCTACAGGCCAATATCAAAAGAATGAGGCCAGGAATAAGTAAGTATTTATATGGTTTTGTCTTCATTGTATAATAATTTATCACATTAAAAATTCAGTTCTAATCCCAGAAAATAAGCACGAGCCGCAGGGTAGTTACCTCCATCGTAACCAAGTCTGGTTACACCATACCACTGGTTACTGTAAGATATTTCAGGATCGAAACCACTATACTTTGTGAAAGTATAAAGGTTCTCTGCACGCAGGTATATCCTGAACGAAGAGATTTTTAGTTTATTAGTAATGGTTAATGGGATTGTATAACCCAGCTGAACATTTTTAATTCGCAGGTATGAGCCATCTTCAACCCAAAAGCTATTGTATCCCCTGTTATTATTCTGATCCAGAATAGTTGCCGTGGGCAAACTGGCCCCCGTATTTTCCGGGGTCCAGCTGTCAAGCATTTCAGTAGTCATGTTTCTTGAAGGATCAGTGAGTTGGGCCCTCATGTTATTATAAATATCAATTCCCTGAACTCCCTGAAGGAAGAAATAAAAATCAAGTCCTTTATAGGCTAATGAAGCATTTATACCATAACTAAAGTCCGGCCATGGTTTACCTATAAATGTATTGTCATCGGACGATATTTTATCATTCTGGTTGATATCGGTGTAAATCAGGTCTCCGGGCTTAGTGTTTCTATATTGATACGCGTGTTGCTGAATCTCTTCCATCGATTGAAAAATTCCCTCCACCTTAAATCCATAATACGACATTACCGGGAATCCGACCTGATTACGGTTTATATCGAAATTTTGTGCATCAGCATCACCCATGCTGACTATTTCATTCTTAACATAGGAGAAATTACCTCCAATCTGATAGCTGAGGTCTTTAATTCGTTTAGTATGTAATATAGAGAGTTCAATTCCCTCATTTTTAACATTTCCCTGATTCGATAGAGGATCCGAAAACAAACCAACATAATTGGGAACAGGAGAATTCAGCAACATTCCTTCCGTCCTTTTTATGAAATAATCAGCAGTAAGCTGAAGCTGATTTTGAAACAGGTTTAAGTCTATCCCAAAATTTGTCTGAACCGATTCTTCCCAGTGGATATCTTTGTTGGCCAGACTGGGAGGTGCTACACCCCCTGAAAAGGTCTCGGTACTGTTTACCAGAAAAGTGTAATTGTATTGTCCCTGACCTCCGTCGACCGTTGCTGAATATTGTTTACTTCCGATCTGGTTATTACCAATGATACCCCAACCGGCACGAAGTTTCAGCAGTGAAACTAAATCTATCGAACTCATAAAACTTTCACTGGATATTTTCCATCCCAAAGAGAATGAGGGGAATGTCCCCCACCTGTTATTGGGACCAAATTTACTCGAACCATCAGCGCGGACACTTGCCGTGAGTAAATACCTGTCAGCATAGCTATATATAGCACGACCCAGTAACGAATTCATTGCATCCTGAACCCGTGTACCAGAAGTTGTGGCAGTTGGGTTTAATGAACCGTTTAGGTATTGCATTTCGGGGGTGTTATTGATAGCCCCGGTTTTATCCGCATCTATAATGTCGTAGGTATAGGTATAGGCTGAATACCCTGCTAAAACAGTAAGATCGTGTTTATCATTAAATGCTTTGTGAAAAGTTAACTGATTCTCAAAGGTAACATCATTATTGCTTTCCCAGCGTTCAAAATACTCGGCTTCGAGCCACCTATCGGTGGGGTGCTCCATCTGGAAAGTCGGATAAAATGCTCTGTTACGGTAAACCGCATTTTTTAAACCAACGGATGTTCTGAATACCAGGGAGGGTATTATTGTATATTCCGCAAAGATATTTCCCACTAAGGCATTGCTGTTAAGTTCGCCTGGACGATTACGGTATTCAATAGCAGCCAAAGGATTTAAAATATTTACAAATCCCGATTGGTATTTATTGTATCCCAAAGCAAGCATCGAATCAGGTGAATAAACAGGTACTGTAGGATCCATCTGTAAAGCATTGCCTAAAGGCGAATTTCCGATGATATTTTCAGGCTGCCTGTTTATTTGATTGATCGTATAGTTCAGGAAGGCACCTACTTTCAATTTATGAGTCACCTTTGCTTCCAGGTTCGTTTTGAAAGAATACTTTTTAGCTCCTGTGGTGCTGATGATGCCATCCTGGTCATAATATCCCATACTCACCAGGTAGTTCACTTTATCACTTCCCCCCTGGAATGAAAGATAATGATTCATAATCGAAGCGTTTTTATCGATTATTTGTGATTGCCAATCTGTTGAAATAAGTTTATCATAATTAAGAATTATTGATCCGTCAGGCTGTCTTTCAGCAACTTTTTCGTAAGCATAGGTGCCAGCAAGAATTGTTTTATCATTCACATAAGCTTCAATGTTTTTCTCAACAAATTGACGGGCACTCATCACATCGTAAGTATTGGCAAAATTCTGTATGCCGTAATAGGCATTGTAGTTGACATGCATTCTACCTTCACTACCTTTCCGGGTCGTAATAAGTACAACACCGTTCGCTGCAGCTGCTCCATATATTGCACAGGCAGATGCATCTTTAAGAATTTGAACATTCTCTATGTCGGCAGGATTTACGAAATTAGCATCAGATAATGGGAGCCCATCAACGACATATAATGGATCGGCATCCCCAATGGTACCTACACCACGAATTCTTACTGTCAGGGCTGAACCTGGTGCTCCACTGTTTGACGACACTTGTACCCCTGCTGCACGGCCCTGCATGGCCTGATCGATATTTATCACTGAAGTTTTGACCAGTTCTTCGCCTTTAATGGATGATACAGCCCCGGTTAAATCATTTTTCTTTTGCGTTCCGTAGCCGATTACGACCAGTTCATCCAATTGCATGATATCAGATACCAATTCAATATTGATTTCTGTCTGATTTCCAATAGGTATTTCCTCGGTAAGATAACCCATAAAAGAAAAGATCAGAACCGCATTCTGATCAGGAACTTCAATTGAATAATTACCTGCACCATCTGCTATCACCCCCTTAGTTGTACCTTTTAATATTACAGTAGCCCCGATTAAAGGTTCTCCATTACCGGTTACTTTGCCTGTAACCGTTGTTTGAGCTTGTGCAAGCTGAAAACAAAGAAGAGCTTGTAGAAGCAGTAATAGTCTGAATAATTTAGTCTTTGACATATTTTTAAGCGTATTATGTTGTTTATATTCCAGCATGTCATGCAATACAATTATATGATTAGTGTAAAGATGATTAGAAATACAATTATTGATAATACAATCAACAATACGACTTCTCTTATCCGCGCTTTGTTGTTCGATTCAGCCATTTTCACTCTATTTATACCAATCACAAAGTAACAGGATAACTGACATAGGTATGCAGAATAATGTTTCTCAATATGTAATTCATGTTACAAGCATTGGTTTTTCGTTACATATAATTGAGAAAACCGTTACATCCGTCGTAATCTGGAAAAATTGATGCTTATAACCAGGGCCAGCTGGATCATTTTGACCACTAATTCGGTAATTAAATGCTTGTCGTCATTTTTTTTACTTAGTTGGCTTATTTCCGGCGTAATGTGGTCAGAACCTCCGGTTTTTGCACTACATTTTGTATTACTAATAAAAAAGGCCTTGTAAATATTTGATTTACAAGGCTTGATTTTAAAAAGGGCTGGGGGTGGCCAGACTACAAATTTTCATAAACACCTAATCCAAACAAAGCAAAATCGTATTTTACGGGGTCTTCACAGTCTAATTTTCGCAAATTAATATCAAGTTCTTGAACCGCTTTTGCATCGTTCTGGTTGCGCTTTAGAAGACCAAGTTTCCTTGCCACACTACCTGAGTGTATATCCAATGGGCAGGAAAGAATTGAAGGTGAAATACTTTTCCATATTCCAAAATCAACACCAGCGTTATCTTTACGAACCATCCACCTAAGATACATATTGATTCTTTTTGCTGCCGAACCTTGATACGGGTCCGGAATATGCTTATGCGTTCGAATCGGATGTGGAACAGTAAAGAATTCTTTCTTCAGATGATGAATGGCTGGTTGTATAGAATCTTTTGTTTTGTATTCATTGAATATACCTTCCAAACCGTTTTTCTCTTTATACAAATATTTTAGTGCTTCAATGAAAACGCTGAAATCTGTGGAATTAAAAGTGCGATGAGCGAATCCGACTATCTTTTCAAGGTGTTGTTCCTTATGATTCATAATAAAATCATAAGGAGAATTTCCTAACAGACTCATCATGCGTTTTGCACTTTTTACGATAGAAGTTCTATTGCCCCATGAAATGGTGGCTGCTAAAAAGCCGGAAATTTCAATGTCTTCCTTATCAGAATACATATGGGGAATCTGAATAGGATCATTTTCTAAAAAGTTGGGTGTATTGTATTGAACTACCTTATCATCAAGAAAATCTCTTAGTTCTTTTAAGTTTAATCTCATACACCTATCTTTACGGGGCACAAAAATACTAATAATGGATAAGGTTTTCTATGCTACCTTATTTATCCATACAATTATGCTGCTGCGCTGGATGGTTCGCCGTGATGAAAACGGTGTTGATTTCGGCCTCTGGAGAATTATACCTCCCGCTGCCGCTGCCTACTGCAGCTTCTTACTATTTATCTCCTGTCTTGGTTCTTGATTCTTGATTCTTGATTCTATACAATGTCCAACCTCTATTTCCATTTCAAACAATTCACGGTATATCACGACCGGTGTTCTATGAAAGTGAATACCGACGGCGTTTTGCTGGGGGCATGGGCCGATACGGACAACATCAGGTCAGCCCTGGATGTCGGCACCGGTTCAGGCCTCATCGCCCTGATGATCGCCCAGCGCTCAGACGCCATCATTGATGCCGTGGAAATTGACCAATCCTCGGGCCTGCAGGCAGTTGAAAACATTGACCGCTCTCCATGGAAAAACCGGATCATGATCCATCAGGATTCGTTCCAGCACTTTGCTGTTGTATGCGGTAAAAAATATGATCTGATCATTTCCAATCCCCCCTATTTCAGGGATGCATTGAAGCCGGGGGACAAAGCCAGATCAAAAGCAAGGCATGATGTCGACCTTGGCTTTGAAGAACTGTTACAGCATTCATCATCATTGCTTGCTCCGCACGGAAAGGTCTGCGTTATTTTGCCCTATGCCGAGAAGGAAAATTTTATTGACCTGGCTCACCTGAATCAGTTGTACTGTCAACGGATCACTTCAGTCATGTCTGCTCCCGGCGCATCTTTTTCCAGGGTTATGATGACATTCGGCCAGGGCATAGCGGAACAGATTATGAAATCCGAACTGGTCATTCGTCAGGAAAACGGGCAATATTCACCTGAATATATCGATCGTACAAGGGATTTTTACCTCGCTTTCTGAACCGGTATCTTTTTCAACTGACATTGCATGTAAAGCTCAATGGCCTCCTTATGACAGAAAGCCAGGTCCATTTTCAGCGCCTGCGTTAATGAAAACCAGCCGATCTCAGTCACTTCATCCGGATTAGCTATAGCCTCGTTGGGTGCTGTGCCGCAAAAAAGCAGCACAACATTATGCACTCCGCGTTCAGGGAATATTTCATCCATATAACCCAGAAATTCCGGGTTCTGCATGTCAAGGCTGGTTTCTTCCTTTACCTCCCGGATAACGGCATCAACCGCACTTTCGTTTTGCTCGATATGCCCACCCGGAATACACCAGAAATGCTTAAACGGCTCAACATTCCTTTTGGTAAGCAGAACCTTTATCTCCTGATCCGTTTCCCTTGTTAAAACAGCACCCACCGTTACCTTTGGCATAATATTCAGATTTTGAAAAGAATAAAGAATATAGTAACTTTGATACAACATTAAAAAAAATATACCCGCCGCGCAACTTATTTATGATTTAATTCATCTTAAGAAACAGATGAATTACAAAAATCAATATCATGAAAAAGTCAACTATGCTGATCGTTTTGTTCATTTTTCTGATGAACAATGTCTATATGCAGACCACGGCTGGTTATGGGAAAGATTCAATGCCGGATTGCAAAGCTGTGTTTCAGTTTTATTTTAACGACAGCATCAGGACCCTGGTTGAAGCATACCCTTACCAGTTTAATGATTACTCGATCGGTGATGCAACTCAACGGATATGGGATTTTGGAGATGGCACTACCAGCAATGAAATAAATCCATTGCATTTCTATGAGCACTATAGCGATACCGTGATGGCATGCCTTACCATCACCACTGCCACGGGTTGCCAAAGTGATTTCTGCAGGACTTTTATTGTGGGCCAGCCCGACATACAGCCGGAATGCAATGCTTATTTCTATTTTTACCGCGATTCTGTGGAAAACATTGGAAATTTCAGGTTTCAGGCAGCTTACGATAATGATAATCTTACCTCAATCTGGGACTTTGGAGACGGGACTTTATCCGGTGAACAAAATCCCCTCCACCGGTTTCCCGGAGAAGGTGCCTATAACGTATGCCATACTAGGACAAAGTCCGATGGACAGGTGTGCACCTATTGCCAAATGGTTTATGCCGGAAAAGATACCATGCAAACCGATTGCCGGACCTATTTTGACATTCAGACCCTGGAAAGTTATCCTCTCCAGTACCATTTTGTTCCCTATTCATCTGACTCCATCGGATGGTATTACTGGGATTTCGGCGATGGGCACCAGGTTTATGATAACAGCCCCATACACCAGTTTGAATACAGCGGTTACTATACCGTATGCCTTACGGCAAAAGCCATTAACGGGTGCAAATCATATTATTGCACAACCCTTTATTTCGAAGGTAAAACGGAAGACTGCCAGGCATATTGGTTTGGATACCCGGTTGATCAGACACCCATATCTTCCGTCAGGCCTCCGGATTCCGTTCCTTTCCCGGCTTTAAACACCTATATGTTCTATGATCAATCCCGAGGAATGCCTGTAAGCTGGCACTGGTCGTTTGGTGACGGCAGCGAATCTTATGAACGGGATCCCATACACACCTATACCAACCCGGGAACCTATACAATTTGCCTGGAAATACTGACGGCCGACAGTTGCACGAGTCAATACTGTGACAGCATCCTTGTCGGGATCCAGGAGCCCTGCAGCCTGTTCGGGACCGTTCTTGACTATACCGGGCTTGATGCCTGCGGGTTGATCATTCAGCTCGACAACGGTCCTATTCTTGAGCCGGCAGTAATCGTGCCTGATTTCATCCTGAAAGCCGGACAGCGGGTCAGACTTTCCTACACCGAACTTGACGATCTCGCAAGCATTTGCATGGCGGGCAGGATAGTCCGCATCGATTGCATTGAGGAGGTATCCGAGTGCCATGCATACTTCTGGCATTATAACCTCGACTGGGTTTCTTCCCTGCCTCCCATCTACCAGTTTGTAAGCGACACATCGCAAGCGATCGTATCCTGGCAATGGGATCTGGGTGACGGGACCATTTCTTTCGAAAAATCCCCGCAACACCGGTTTGAATTCAGCGGTTATTATACTATATGCCTTACCACTACCACGGCCGACAGGTGCTCGGATACCTATTGCGAGACCTCTTACTTCGAGGGCCGGTATCCTGAACCCGGATTATGCAATTACCGGCTTTCCATACAAACTGACATGATCGTAAGCTCACAGTATAACTGTGACGGAAGTGCTTCGGTGAGCCTTATTGATGCCTTTGGAAATAAAGCGGAGGCGCAGTCATTCTGGTGGTCAACAGGATCTCAGGAAAGCAGTGTTGAAGGGCTCTGTACCAGCACAGAATACCAGGTGACCGCCATCGACCCTGACGGCTGCTATATCACAGGATCATTTATGTTCAGCGGCGGCAGTTCAATGCCTTATGACACGCTCTGGGGCAACTGGGAATATGAAAAGGACGGAATGAAATTTGCTTTCTGTTTACCTGTATTTAGCGCGGATTATAATTGCGTTTGGGAATTCGGGGATGGAACCGTTTCACAGGGATCCAATGTTAACCATACCTACACCGCGGAGGGTGAATACATTGTCATCCTGAAAGTCTACGATACCGAAGGCAATATTGCCCTTACGCGCGAAATTGCCGTTAACACTGATGGCGCAACAGGATTGACGGATCATTCCAGTGACTTTATCAGGGCCGTATACCCGGTTCCGGTAAAAGACATCCTGCATATTGAACTCGTTTCCGCAGCATCGCACCAGGAAATATTAGCCATATATAATTCTGCCGGACAACAGGTCCTCATAAAAGAAATCAATATACCGGCAGGATCGGCTACCCTTACCCTTGATGTGGCCAATCTGCCGGCAGGAGTATATTGCGGATTGATAAAATCAGACTCAGGAGGAAATACACAGTTCAGATTTATCAAATAAGTCATCCGTCGGCAGCAATGCATACGGGCAGGTTCACGGTAAGCGATGTTCGTTAGGTCATTATATTACAGGAAATACCTATCTTTACTCATCGTCTGTAATGCAATACCATATGCTGCATATTCTTTTACTATACCTGCTCCTCCAGCAGAATCCGGAACTGATCCGCATACTGGAAGCCACAAGGCAGGAATGGACCGGCGGCAGGAAAGAAACCGGAAAAGGAGTGGACTATGAGATCAGACTGGTGGTGCAAAAGGGTTCAGCCAGGCTTAAGTTTGTAAGCATTACCGTTGACCAGCTGGGATGTGATTTCAAGATCCGCAATGTGAACCGTCCGGAAAAACTCAACCGATACCATAAAGGAGATACGCTGGTGATAAATGCCCTACTCAAAAAACCTCAGGAACAATGGCAGGAAAAAGTCAAATCATATCCTGTCATCGGATGTACCTTTAAAAAGTCAGTCTATTATTTTCCCGTCAGGCAAGGCATGGAGATAGAAAAAAAACCTTATAAATAATGTTGAAGCCTGTTGATCTGAACGTTTTTAATAATGTTTCACCCGCAAAAAATTAAAACTACTTTTACCATTCATGAAAGTATCTGCCTTTTGATCGTCCCTACAGGAGACAACAGGCATCATTATTAACGATTTACAAATCTAACGCCATGATTCAGATCGGTAATACCAATATAAGTGACGATCTGGTTACCCAACAGTTCACCTGCGATCTTGAAAAATGCAAGGGGGCCTGTTGTGTTCTTGGAGACTCCGGGGCCCCTGTTAATGAGGACGAGAAGACTGTTTTAAAGCAGATCTTTTCTTCCATTAAGCCTTTTCTCCGGCCTGAGGGTATTAAAGCCATTGAGAAACTGGGAACTTCGGTCATCGATACTGAAAATGATTGCGTTACCCCGCTGGTTGACGGGAAGGAATGTGCTTATGCCGTTTTCGAAGAGGGTATCGCCCGGTGCGGCATTGAAAATGCCTTTATGGCGGGGGCAGTACCATTCAGGAAACCCATCTCCTGCTTCCTGTATCCGGTCCGGATTAAAAAATACAGGACATATGATGCCGTTAATTACGACATCTGGCCTGTCTGCGACCCAGCCAGGGCACTGGGTGAATCCCTTCAGACCCCTGTGTATGTGTTTACTGCACAGGCGCTTCGCGAGAAATATGACGAGGCATGGTATCGGGAGCTGCAGCACGCAGCGGAGGAGAAGAAGGTGACCGGTAAACTGTAACCGGTAACCGGTTCTCGGGAACCTACTATTATTATATTATTCATAAATTTGCATTAAGAAATACCGTTGAATCATGCTGAATTTTGTTTTCATCATTCTTGCAGTCGTGCTGATATCCTTTGTGTTCCTGGGTTTCAATGTTTTTTTCAGGAAGAAAAGATTCCCTGAAACCGAGATCGGCCGCAACAGTGAGATGCGGAAACTGGGATTGACCTGCCCGAAATGCGAAGAGAGGCAGCGTTACGGGAAATTAAACCCTACGGTAAAAATCAATCCTGAAGAACTAACTATTGCCAGATAACGGTGACAGGTTTTGTTCGATATTCTTTTTTTACAAATCAGATCCAATATTTTGCTTTTAATGCCTTAAATGGATTGTCCGCCGGAAAGCCAGTCTCATTAAACCAACTTCTTAATTATTTGTTACTACAATAACCAATCATGATGTTTATGAATTTTCTGACTCTTTTGATCGTCTGTCTTGTTCTGATCGGGATATCCATGCTGTCGGTCGGAATGGGTTTACTCTTAGGCAGAAGAAATACCATACAACACGGTTCCTGCTCAAGAAATTTAACGCACGATGGAATTACTCCCGGCTGTGGTTGCGGCATAGAGAATTGCTGCACCAGGCAACTGTAAAATGTTTACAGTTGTTCCGCCATGTAACGGCTGAATCCTTTGGAAATATATACGTTGTATTGTCCTTTTTCGTCGCTGTAGATCAGATAGGCATCCAGTGTTTTATGCTGATCAAGGAAATCAATGGTCCTATTCAGCCCGATCACCATAAAAGCGGTGGCATAAGCATCGGCCGTCATGCAATCATCGGCTACTACAGTGGTGCTGAGCAGGTTTGATATCACCGGATAGCCTGTTTTGGGATCAATGGTATGGGCATATTTGACCCCGTCCTTTTCATAAAATTTCCGGTAATTTCCCGAGGTAGCCAATGATTTCCGGTCGAGTTGCAGGATGGCCTGCAGATTTTCACCGGGAGTCACATTGCCTTCCAGGGGTTTATCGATACCGATGCGCCAGATATTCCCTTTATCATTGCGCCCCCTGGTCCTTACTTCTCCCCCGATCTCCACCATATAGTTCTTTACCCTCAGCTTTTCGAGATAATGAGCGATGATATCCACAGAATATCCCTGTGCAATAGCGTTAACATCAAGCATGACGTTGGGATTCTCCTTGATTATTTTGTTGCCTGATAACTTCACCTTGTCCATGCCGATAAATTGCATCAGGCTGTCAATAGTATTGCTGTCTGTTTCGGAACCAGCCGTGAATCCGAATCCCCAGGCATTCACAAGCGGACCAACGGTGATATCAAAAGCCCCTCCGGTTTCCCTGTTGACCTCTACGGATTTGTTAAAAATCGCGATCAGCTTTGCATCTGCCTCAACCGTGGGATCATTATGATTTATCCTTGAAATGACAGAACCCGGAAGATAGATGGAACATGAGCGGTCAAAGTCAGCCAGGAGGGAATCAATTTCTTGCTGAAGGTTTTTTCCCTGCCGGCTCTTATAAGTGATATGATAGGATGTTCCCTGGACCAGGCCGGCAAGTTTAATATACTGGCCCCTGGTGTTCCTCAGGCTGATGAAAAGTATGACAGCTATAACGAAGACCAGGATGAGGGCGCGGAATAAGTTGTTTTTCATAATTTGAAAGAAGTAGTTAGAAGTTAGAATTTAGAAGTTAGAAGTAAGTAGTTAAGTTACCGGTTACCTTCCTCAATACTCAATATCCAATGCTCACACAACTTGTCCCCTGCCTGCCGGCAGGCAGGCTTGTCCCTTGTCCCTTCTTCATCCCCCGAAATCGTCAAAATCGATCATCTCTTCGGGAACGCCAAGATTATAGAGCATTTTCTGAACTGCCTCATTCATCACAGGGGGGCCGCAGAGATAATATTCAACATCTTCGGGCTCTTCGTGTTTGCTCAGGTATTCATCATACAGCACCTGGTGAATAAATCCGGTATATCCTTTCCAGTTATCCTCGGGTTTTGGCTCGGAGAGTGCTATGTTGAATTTAAAGTTCGGATATTTCTTTTCGATTTTCCGGAATTCTTCTTCATAAAATATCTCCCGTTTTGACCGCGCTCCATACCAATACGTAATATTACGGCTGGTTTTCAAGGTCTGGAAAAGATGGAATATGTGCGAACGCAGGGGGGCCATACCTGCGCCTCCCCCGATATATACCATTTCCCGGTTTGTATCCTTAATAAAGAATTCACCGTAGGGCCCTGAAACAACAACTTTATCTCCCGGTTTTCTGAAGAAAATATAGGAAGAGCATATGCCGGGCGGAACGTTCAAGAATGCACCCCTGGCCCTGTCCCATGGCGGAGTGGCAATCCTGATATTGAGTTTGATGATATTCCCTTCTGCAGGATGGTTGGCCATTGAATAGGCGCGGAAAGTCTCTTCCGTATTCTTCATCTTCAGATCCCACATTTTGTATTTATCCCATTCATCACGGAATTGTTCTTCCACTTCTATATCGCGGAATGACATCTCATAGGCCGGGACATCGATCTGTATGTAGCCTCCCGATTTGAAATGCAGGGCTTCTCCGGGAGGCAGCTTGACCACGAATTCTTTTATGAAAGTTGCCACATTGCGGTTAGAGACCACTTCGCATTCCCATTTTTTGATCCCCAGCACCTCTTCAGGCACTTTTATCACCATATCCTCCCTGACCTTCACCTGACAACCCAGTCGCCAGTTTTCGTTCATCTGCCTGCGGGTAAAAAAGCCGACTTCCGTGGGAAGAATTGATCCTCCGCCTGATTCTATCTGGCAGCGGCATAATCCGCAGGTCCCTCCACCGCCACAGGCTGACGGGAGAAAAAGCTTTTCCTGTGAAAGGGTTGACAGCAACGTAGAACCCGGATTCACTTCAACTTCCTTTTCTTCATTGATGGTGATCTTTACCTTGCCTTTTGGTGTAAGCTTGTTTTTGGCATACAACAGCATGGCAACCAGCAACATGATGACCCCTAAAAAGACGACAATGCTCAGCAGAATAATTTGACCGATGCTCATACGATATAACTTATTTCAATTGAACCCTTATATTTTAATACCCATAAATCCCATGAATGCGATTGCCAGCAGTCCCGTCAGGATAAAGGAAATACCCAGCCCCCTTAACGGTGCAGGAATATCGGAATACCTGATCTTTTCACGGATGGCGGCAAGGACCACGATAGCAAGCGCCCAACCGAAGCCTGAACCGAAGCCATAGACAGCCGCTTCAGTAATGGTACCGTATTCGCGTTCCTGCATGAACAGTGAAGCCCCTAAAATAGCACAGTTAACAGCTATAAGGGGCAAAAATATCCCCAATGAATTATACAGGGCAGGCGAAAATTTTTCAACCACCATTTCAATGAGCTGAACAATAGCGGCTATAACAGCGATAAACAACAGGAAGCTGAGAAAGCTGAGGTCATATTCGGCAAAAGCAGGCCCGAGCCATTTCAGGGCTCCAGCTTTCAGCAGGTAGTTTTCCAGCAGCCAGTTCACGGGGACCGTCACCGTGATAACAAAGATCACGGCAATGCCCAGTCCTATCGAAGTCTTGAGAGTTTTTGAAACAGCCAGGTAGGAACACATGCCCAGAAAGTAGGCAAAGATCATATTATCGATAAAGACATTCCGGATAAAAAGGTCAAACAGGTTTTCCATATGCTATGCGATAATGCTGTTAAACTATTATTTTTCGATCAATTTCCGGTTTCTGCTGCGCTGAACCCAGATAATAACACCAACCGTAATCAGGGCCATGGGAGGCAGGATCATAAGCCCGTTGTCCCTATAACCCAGCTGATAAAAGGATTCCGGTATCAGCTGATAGCCCAGCAATGAACCGCTTCCGAACAATTCCCGCAGAACAGAAACAATTACCAGGATCAGTCCGTATCCTAATCCGTTCCCGATGCCGTCGATGAATGATTCCCATGGTTTATTGGCCATGGCAAAAGCTTCGAGGCGACCCATCAGGATGCAATTTGTGATGATAAGGCCAACAAATACAGAAAGTTTTTTGCTGACATCATACACATAAGCTTTCAAAAGCTGATCAACAATAATCACGAGGGCGGCAATGACGACCAACTGCACAATAATCCTGATCCTTGGCGGTATGGTATTCCGTATGGATGCGATAATGAGGTTGGAGAATCCGGTCACCACGATAACGGAAAGGGCCATGATCAGCGCCGGCTTCACCTGTATCGTTATAGCCAGTGCCGAGCAGATGCCGAGCACCTGGACCGTAATGGGATTTTCATTATTGAGCGGATTGGTCAGTAATTTCAAGTTTTTTAAAGCCATACTGCTGTTATTTTGAAGATTTGAAAAACGTTTGATATCCGGCAAGGCAGGTATCGAGCATTGCCTGTACGCCTTTGCTGGTGATTGTCCCGCCCGATATGCCATCAACCTCATTAAGGGAAGCCGCATCACTTCCTCCCTTGACGACTTTTATGGAAGTGAACAAACCTTTATTGTCGAAAATGACTTTGTCGCGAAAGGGAAGCTGAAAAAAAGTCTGATTGATTTCTGCTCCAAGGCCGGGTGTTTCTCCTTTATGATCAAAAATGGCACCGTATATCCTTTTATAAGGAATATAAACTGCCGAATCAGCCCGGGCAGGTTTATCCTTCATCAGGGAAATATATCCCCATATAGGGCCCCATAATCCTTTGCCGTAAACGGGAATAACCAGGATGAGGCTGTCCTTTTTCGTGCATTCAAATACCGGCATATTTCTTTCCTCAAGGGGTTTTTTAAGTTCTTCCCGCAGGTTGATCGTAAAAGGGTCAACGCCCTCAACCTTTTCGCCTTTGCTGTTGATTGTATAGCTGCCGGAGATATACTGATCATATAATGGCTGCACATCTTCCCGGGTTGAATTAACCCTGACCGAGGAGAGTATATTCTGTTTTTTTTCTATTTCCACATTGCGGTCCTGGGCAGGCTTCAGGGCTGTTGCAGCCAGTGCAAGCAGGGTGGCCACCACAATGACGATGATGGAAGAATAGATAAAGGTGTAACGGTTGCTCTGAACATTCATGATCCTTCAGATTTATTGATTATTCAACTTCACGGGCGCTCTTTTCAGCCGGCGCAAGCGTCTTTTGATATTGGCCTCAACCACATAATGGTCGATCAGGGGTGCAAACACGTTCATCAGCAGGATGGCCAGCATCATGCCTTCAGGATAGGCGGGATTCACCACACGGATCAGGATGGCCAGCATCCCGATCAAAAATCCGTATATCCATTTTCCCTTTTCGGTTTGTGATGCGGTTACCGGATCCGTTGCCATAAAAACAGCGCCGAAAGCAAAACCACCATACAGCAAATGCCTGTAAGCAGGTAATTCCATATAGGCATTGGCTGAGAAAGCATTCAGCAGCCAGCCCATCACCAGTCCTCCCATTACGGTTGAAACTATTATTTTCCAGCTGCCCACTCCGGTATAAATCAGGATAAAAGCTCCGATCAGGATGGCCAGCTTGGAAGTTTCACCAATGGAGCCAGGAACAAAGCCAAGAAAAGCATCTAAATCGCCGGGTAATTTTGAAGCAATCGCACTGTATGTTTCCTTATCGGCAACCGATTGAAGCAGGTTTCCCAATACGGTTGCACCGGTTGCTGTATCGGGCATGCCCGAACCCTGAATACCGGCAACCCATACCCTGTCGCCTGTCATATTACCCGGATAGGCAAAGAAAAGAAAAGCCCTTGCCGTAAGCGCTGGATTGAGAACATTCATACCGGTACCCCCGAATACTTCTTTTCCGATAATAACGGCAAAAGCCGTAGCCACAGCTACCATCCACAAGGGAATATTAACCGGGACCACAAGCGGGATAAGCATTCCTGTCACCAGAAAACCTTCGTTCACCTCATGTCCCCTTACCTGTGCAAAAATAAACTCAATGGCCAGACCGCTAACATAGGATACTACAACGATGGGAAAGACTTTCAGAAAGCCGAATCCAAATATCTGCCAAAAGGTTTTGGCCTCACCGGTGAGGTTATAATGAAGGTAACCCACATTGTACATGCCAAAAAGCAGGCAGGGTAACATAGCCATCACAACCACCGACATCAGGCGCTTCATGTCAAGGCTGTCGCGGATATGGGCACCGCTTCGGGTAACTTTATCAGGGACAAAAAGAAAAGTCTCGAATGCATCAAAAGTCGCACTAAGCTTCTCAAATTTCCCGCCTTTCTTAAATTGAGGCTTTATGCTGTCTATATACTTCCTCAGGAACTTCATTCAATAGCATATTTTGGTTTACAATCAGCTCATTTCCTTGATCATCAGATCGAGGCCTCTTCTAACGAGGGCCTGGAGTTCTGTTTTTGAAGGACAGGCAAACTCGCACAACGCCACATCTTCTTCGGCGATCTCATAAATACCCAGCTTTTCCATAAGATCAATATCTTCAAACATGATGGCCTTAAAAAGCTGCATGGGATAAATTTTCATGGGCAGCACTTTTTCATATACCCCGGTGGCGACAAATGCCCTATGCCCTCCATGCATATTGGTATTCACCTCATATTCCCGCCGCGGGGCAAGCCATGAAAAAAATGTACGCGACAGGCTGTATTTGTCTAATCCCGGCATGGCCCAACCCAGAAATTCCGATTCAATACCTTCGGGAATAACGGTTACCTGAGCATCATAATAACCCAGATAACCTACCGGTTCGATTTGACTGCCGGTTAGAACATTGCCGCTGATATAGCGCTGGCAGCCTTCCGTGATATTGTTCCCGGTTATGCTTTTTATGCAGGCACCACCGATCAGTTTATAATATCTGGCTTTTATCACTTCAGAACCGGTTAAGGCAACCACTTTTGAAGCGTCATAAATGCCTTTCTGGAACAACCTGCCCATCATAATGACTTCCTGCGGGCCGACCGTCCATACAAAATCTCCCTTGTTGACAGGATCAATCCGGTGGATCTGCACACCAACATTGCCGGCCGGATGTGGCCCCCTGAAATAATTCACCTGAGCGTTGCCGGCCCTGGAAAAAGCCGAGGAGGCAGGGTATTCGTCGCTGATGTTAATGTGAACCTTCCCGGGAGTGAGCCTGCACAAGACATCAATCCCGGCCTGGAAATCCTGTTCTGATCCTTTGATCAAAAAATCGAAGTCGGGGGCAAGCGGTGCCGTATCAAAGGCAGAAATGAAAATGGATTTGGGTGTATTGACGGGATTGGCAACAATGTTGTATGGTCTTTGCCTGATGGCCGGCCAGAGGCCGCTGCTTAGAAGATTTGCCACAATGGCCTCCCGGTCCATCCCGGCAGGATCGCCTTTGGGAAACTGTTCATATACCTGGTCAGCAGCGGATTTAATGACCACCTCCCTGATGATGCGGCGTTCTCCACGGTTAATGGTTGAAACGACACCACTGACAGGCGAAGTAAATTTAATGGCAGGATTGCTTTTATCATGAAACAATACAGATCCCGCCTTCACGCTATCCCCTTCCTTTACCTCAAGTTTAGGGACAAGCAGATGAAAATCGGATGGTTTTACCGCATAATGTTCAGCCATCTCAGCCTTGACAAATATTTTTTCGGCCTTCCCCTTCAGGTTAATGTTTAAACCTTTCCTGATTTTATATACTTGCGGCATTATAGTTGCGTATTTTTATTTAGGACAATAAAATTAGATAATTTTGAAACAGTTGGTCAGAGAACATTAAATTTCTTTTTTAATGAAAATATTATGAAGATTATCAATCGTTTAATGAGTTCCTACAAGAGCCCCTATCCTGTTGTTATGGTAATAACAATGCTTGTTAGCCAATTAACAACACAAATAAAAAGTTGTTCTGCACAAACCGGAAATTTTTCAGGGAAATATGAAAACCTTGTGAATGATGAAAACATTCACACGGTTATGCTGCATCATGAAGATTCTGCGCTGACGCTCCCTGTCATGGATCTGAACTCGGGTAAAAAGCTGGAACTGCATTTCGATGATTTGTCCCAGCAGCAACGCAGTTTTTCGTACACCCTCATCCACTGTAATTCACGATGGGAGCCTTCCCCTTTGGAGCAACAGGAGTATCTTGACGGATTCGGCTCAGGGCGTATCGAAAAAATAACACATTCCTTTAACACAACCTGTGATTATTTCCATTATTGCCTGGTATTTCCTGTTGAAGAAGCCATGCCCAAAATAAGCGGCAACTATGCCCTGCTCGTTTATGAAAACAATGATCCGGAAAATCCGGTGCTGATCAGGCAATGCCATTTTACCGAATCTCTCATTGCTTTGGATGCAACCATCAGACAACCTTCGGGTGAAAAATATGCGACAGGACAGGAAATTGAAATCAGTCTGAATCTTAATGGTTATACGATCAATGATCCTGCCAGGGACATTACGATACTGATCCGGCAAAACGGGAACAACCAGACGGATCAGAGAATCACAAAACCCCGTTTTGTGGGGCCGTCAGCCATAAACTACGGAGGAAACAACGAAATTGTTTTTGACGGGGGCAATGAATTCCGTTACTTCGACATAAAAAGCATGAAATACGAAGCCGAACACATAAGCCGTATTGATTTTCAGCCACCTTATTATCATGTATTTCTTAAGGAAGGTGAATCAAGGGCTTTTGATCCTTATTTCACCCAGCCGGATATAAACGGCAGGTTTTATATTAGCCGTGAGCGATCTCAGGACAGGCATACGGAAGCTGACTATGTGCAGGTGCATTTTTTGCTGAAAGCACAGATCCCTTTCACCGACGGTGAGATCTGTATCACCGGTGAGCTGACGGACGGATCAGCAAAAGATAAAGGCAGGATGTCCTATAGTTCCGAACAGCGTCAATATGAAAAGGTCTTATTGCTTAAGCAGGGATTTTATAATTACCTGTTCGGATACCTTCCGGAAAATTCAGGTATTATTGATATGGGGTACCTCGAAGGCAACCATTATGAAACCGTGAATGATTATGCCTTTTTTGTTTATCATTATGATTCATCCTGGGATTATGACCGTCTGATAGCCGTTAAGCAAATGCAATCGAAATGACTTTTATTTGTATCTTTATTTCTTTCACATCAAACCATAACAACATGAAAAGATATATGCCTTTTATATGGCTTGTTTTTATCGCAATATTACCCATTCATTCACAGGATGTTCCATTAAAAAAAGGACTGGATGCCATTTCCGAACTGTCCGTAAAAGGCCAGCTTGACTTTCTGGCATCCGACTGGATGGAAGGAAGGGAGACCGGTGAAAAAGGGATTGACCTGGCAGCGGATTATATTGCCTCCATGTTTCAGGTATATGGACTCCAACCCGGGGACAATGCCCAAAGCTATTACGGGAAAGCGGATGCTTTTGATATGCAACGGACAGACACCCGGGTAAACCGATATTTCCAGGAATTTGGACTAATGAAATCCTCACCGTCTGAAGATCATGAGCTTTCCATCGTCACTCAAACGGGAGACTCAAGGAAGATCACCAGTTTCGAATATAACCATGATTTCATGTTTGAAAACAGGCCTGTCATAAGCCAGGAAGGTGAATTCCCCGTGGTTTTTGCCGGGTATGGCCTGGTGAATAAGGAAAATGACTATGATGACTATAAAGGACTGAATGTAAAAGGCAAGGTTGTGCTGCGGCTGGCAGGATATCCGGGTCACCGGGATACAACCTCAGCGGCATACCGGAAGTTTCATCCTGCCGGTAATGAGTGGACTAAGTACCGCAATGAAATGGACCGAAATAAAGTTGCCATGGAAAAAGGCGCTGTAGCTGTAATAATGGTCTATTCCGTAAGGGATATTATACTAAAATTTGCTGTCAACGTTTTCCGATACAATTACAATGATTATGAAGGCGATGTCCCAAGAAAGCCAACCTATCATGACCGTATATATTTCCCGGGGGATAGCCTGTCCAATAGCATTCCTGTTTTTATTGCCACCCTGAGGGTGGCCAACGAACTGACGGGCGGAACAAAAGTCAGCCTTGTGTCCTTTGAACAACAGGTTCAGGAAAACATGAAACCTGATTCAAAGGAACTGCGGGATAAAAAGGTGCGGTTCAGGACAACGGTCAGGCAATCTGTGATAAAGGTACGGAACGTCCTGGGCATGATCGAAGGCGAAAATCCCGCCGAAATTATTGTGGTGGGAGGTCATTATGATCACCTCGGAAAATATGAAGGAATAGTTTACAATGGTTCTGATGACAACGCATCGGGCACAACGGCCGTAATGAGTATTGCCAAAGCCTGTATGGCCACAGGGATCAAACCAAAACGCACGATTGTTTTTGCCGCCTGGACAGCCGAAGAAAGCGGGATGCTGGGTTCAACGTATTTTGTTGATCATCCGCCTGCAGGAAAAATTGTCGCTTACCTGAATTATGATATGATCTCGCGCAATGCCAAAGACGATTCCGCAGGAGTTAAGTGCTCCATGATTTATACCCGGTCCTGCCATGTGCTGGAAGAAATCAGCCGGAAGTATAATGAGGCCAATGCATTGGGACTGCAGATTGATTATAAACCCAAAGAAAAGCCTTCCGGCGGAAGTGATCATAATTCATTTGCGAAAAAAGATATCCCTGTTTTTTACTATATGGCCGGTTTTCACGACGACTATCATAAACAGCGGGATCACTCCAATAAGGCAGACATCGCGAAAATGACCGATATCATCCGGCTGGGATTTTTAAGTATCTGGGATATTGCGAACCGGGAAAAATTTCCGGAGTAAGAGAGTAAAAGCATTAATACGGATCCGTCCCGAATGACAGGACCTGACGGGTGAAGTAAATACTGTTTAAACGCTTCACTTCACTACAAACCTTCTGGTCACCATTGCATTTTTGTCAAAGGTGATTTTTGCAATATACAGGCCCGGTGCCAGACGGCTCACATCAATGGCTGATGAATAAATGCCTCCTGTCAGGTTAACGATCACGGGAGCACCTGCAGCATTATAGATCTCTATCTTTTGGATAGCCTGGTCCGATTCAATGAATAAAAGGCCACTGGCAGGATTGGGGAATAACCTTAAAACTGTTAAGTTATCAGTCCTGGCATCCCTGCTGCTGACGATCAGTTCGCCCGGCATGTTCGCATCAAGCCAGGTTAACCTTTTTTGAATCCAGTCTTTGAATTTAGCAATCTCACCGGCATAGGTATCCGGCTGATAATCCACTTCAGGTGTACCCACATTAATGCCAAGGATCGGCCATCTTTCATAATGGCGTGCCTGGGCATCATCAACCAGCAAAGCCACCGAATCAACGTATTGATTCAGGCTTTCT